>Ga0123357_10002523_pt1 | contig 20493 bp, 8 predicted proteins | sample TergutEmb28metaG_FD_89873 | JGI IMG/M metagenome (GOLD analysis project Ga0123357, IMG submission 89873) | Embiratermes neotenicus P4 segment gut microbial communities from Petit-Saut dam, French Guiana - Emb289 P4 | ecosystem: Host-associated > Arthropoda: Insects > Digestive system > Gut ... | reverse complement strand
AACTTTCACTTAAAACACTTTAAAACACTTAAAACCACTCCGACATGTTTCGATCTTTTCAGATCATCATCAGGGAGTTTCGTCGTTCCTTGCTAAAGTTATTACATATTCATGATTTAGTTCGTTTTTTTAAACAAGGTGTTGTGGCAGCATATCATGTTGTGTAGGAGTCTGTTGTAGAGAGAGTGGTTGGCTAGGTGTGCGTCGTATGCTACGTAGTAGCATACGACGCACACCTTTATGAAATTTCTACCCATAACTTTTTGATTATGCGTCATTATGTCAGAAGATAATATGGTATAATATTTTTTTATTTATATTGGTTTAAAAATAAAATTTTATAATAGGAAAATTCAGTACATTATTTTACAACTATAGAGAAAAACACAAAAGCTGCATTTTAAATAACATAAATTATTATTCCGACTCTGACCCAAAAAATATCACTTTTGACTTGGGCTCAGGATGTGGTCACTTCGCACATCGGGAGGGAAACCCGCCACCTTAAAAGAAGTCCAGTTCTACCGATAGTATTCGTCCTCTAACAACACCCAACGCTCAATAACTCTACAGTTGATAAAGTGTCGTCATGTAGCCTACGATCCAAAATTAGTTCTACATGAAACTGTTAACATAACCAACTAAAGTATATATGTTCATGCAGGTATCAAGGGAATACAGAACTCGAACTGCCCATTTTAGATGCCAAATATGTCGACGTTCCCTAAAATCTGTAAAAAGGTCTAATGTCTACCAGAATTCATTTTATCCAGCTGTCATTCCTAAATTATATAAACATGTAATATTAAGTTACATAGAACTTTTAGTTTGGCATTATTCTGCTGAGCAAATACACGCGGTCCACACATACACACACGTGTGTCCACGACACGTGCACTTTAACAGCAGAATTATATTCCATAAAAGTCAGTTTCAAGTCACCACCTTAAAAAAACACATAAAAAATTAATGAAACAGAATTCTCCACTGAAGGCCACACACAGATGGTAGAGAAACGGAGATTTTCCATCACCAATTCAACAAATATTCGTTCTCTGGAAACAAAATCCTTAATTGTCTTAATATTTGAAGGGGTTCATACCTAGGAAGAAACACGTTAACAATGGCGATAGAAGTATATGAAAACTTAGTGGCGCCTTACACTCTTCACTAAGTCCCGCTACTGCAAAATCTGAATGCGCGCCTGCTAATCTTTATTTGTTATAAGAAACACATAAGTAAGAACAGCTGCGATCCCGGGGCAGACAAGACGACCAGGTGATGCAGCTGTGTCGGAGTTGCCTTATTACTTGAAGGCATGGCCTTGTGGTAATGAACATTGGGATTCCTTAACAACAAGAAATATTTCGATGCCAGTCAAATGCTCTGGAAGAATCCTACAACGAGGGAGATTACTGCATCTTGTGTCCTGACAATATCGAGGCACCATCATAAATAACTTTTAATAATTGCTTTAACAATACATTAAACGCCATTCTCCTGTGCCTAGCAGGTGACTGAAGTATGACAATGCACTGGGAAATATTAAACGTGTTTCATATTGGTTATTGTGTCATTTGTGACTGCAACTCTGAATTCCTCAGAGTTTCATTCTGAAAGGGGAGAAAAATCCTGAAGAAGTTACAGAAAAGTAATTTATGAACATAAAGGACAATCGCTTCACACGATATAATACGATCTTTTTTATGAAATGAAAGCACGTAACTGACGATGAATGTCTTTTTTTCAGATGAGTCAGACAGTCGGGAGTTAACTGTTAGGACTCTGAAGACAGAGGCAGCAGGTTGCTTCGAAACGATAGTAACCACCACACAAGCTACGGATACCAAAAACCAGACAACTGCAGGCCTAATTTCTACCGCCAGAAATCTTGTCTACAAAGAACAGAAGGTTTACAATGTGCAACTCTGCAAACGCCATCATTTGCTACGTTCCCCCTGCAGATCAATGTGACAGGAGAAGTATTTCTCAATCTAATACGTTAAATGTTAAGTCTAGATATGTATATTGTGCTTTTCAATGCCAACCAAATAAACCAAATATCTCTAGACGAACTCGGTACACTAAGTTCTCACTCTGTCATTTTAATGCTGGCAATATTTAAAAAAAATACGTCAAATTAATCCCTTAAATTTCAGTGGTAATTATATGTACCATCTGCAGCAATCTTAAGAAATTCTGCACCTTCCCCACACTGTCTAATCACGTGTTTCATCTGAGTCTCACAGTAAACAGTGACTGTTTCCATAAACAGCATTATAATGGACACTGCGTTATCTGAGAGGTATTAATTGAATTTTTATGTAGGTTTAGATGCACACCAGTCTCAAAAGGGTTAAACAGAATAAAACCTTTCAGAAGCAGAAACGATAGTTTTTTTTGTTAATGGTAGGCAATGGTTAGGAAAGTACAATTTTTAAAAAACTTTTAAATCCACTTCTTCCAAACATAACTGCGGGTAAATTCAAACTTAACATTTTACTGAGATTTCGCTCATAGCAATTTAATTCTATACTACAGTAAGCTTCTGCGACAGGCAGCTATTACTTGCAATGGACATGATTTGAAAGACAGTAAAATTTTAAATATAAGCTGCAGTGTTTTGTTACGCCCTGTCTGGGTATGTTGTATCTGTATCAGAACATGCGTACGCTCATGACATTCGGCAAGGGAGATTCACATAGACCACTGTTGCTTTTGAGAATCGTTCACATACCGGGAACAGCATCTGCCTGTGAAAAACGACCTTCACAAGAGAAGACATCGTCCTCCCTCAGTCTCACATTCCTGTGTGGAACATTATGGCTTTTTTATATCCTTCAGCTCAGCATGCAGTAAGCTGATGGTGATCACCACAGCCATCACCTGAAGCAGTGGCGGGCAAGTTACAGAATCTCAGACCCTGTTAACTTCCTCTGTACTTTATTTAACGACGCTGTCAGTAATACGGAGACTATAACTGGTCTTGGCCCAATTTAAGGCACCATCACGGCATGTGCCACAGTGAAATGTGGAAAACAATGAAAATTTCGGTCACAGTAGTCGGACGCCGGCCGAGAAGGCAAACTGGACTCCCGAGAATATAAATCAGAAGCAAAGCCCGTTTGTTCCGACAGTGGTAACAATATCGGGTAGTTCTTACGAGGTACTTGGCCGTCGTTAACCAACATGACAAAGGCATCAAGATATAGTTCTACCGAGTATTTATAATAGATTTGCAAGTTCAGGTATTAACGGGTACCCATCAGATTATAGCTGTCGTGCTGAAAGTGGTGATTATAAAAGACAACTTGCGAACAGTAATGACAAGGCTACAGACTGAGAAACAGCGGGAATCGTATGTAAGCAGTTCTACTCCCGGGAGGGTCACGACAGTTCCCTCTTTTAGAGAGTCCAGACTGCCTCCACAGTGTGGTACTCACCTAATCACAGAAACAAATTTACTTTTATCTTGCTTTATTGTAGTTATTGTATCTAAATGGCAGCAACATAAGTGAAGGTAAATTAGCAACTGGGCTATACATGCTAGTAGGTTATTTCTGTGCGTAATTTCATCTAGTTTTCCACAAACGTCATGTTTGTAGTTGCTAACAAATTAAAAACAGTAATAAACAACACCACACAAATTTTCACGTGCCTATGTGTAATGGTTTATTAACCACTGCACACAAACACAACATAATGTATATTTGCGCGGCTACCATATAGTTCACAATACTACACAGTAGTGTGAAAAATGAAGTATTACACAGAATCTGGAAAGAGAGGAACATGGTAAATAAAATAAAAAAGATGAAGGCTAAGTGGATTAGTCACAGCTTGCGTAGGAAATGTCTTCTGAAACACTTTATTGAAGGAAAAGTAGAACGCAAGAGATGGCGGGAGAGAAGACGTAAACAGCTACTTGATAGCCTTGAGGAAGAGAATATATTAGAATTTGAAAGAGGAAACACTATGTCTTACTGTCTGGGGAACTCGCTTTGGAGGAGGCTATGGACTTGTCGCAAGACAGAGTAATGAATGAACGAAGAAATGAATGAATGAACGAACGAAGAAATGAATGCATGAATCAACTACAAAAACTGACGCGTTTTTGATACGATTCGTTCATTCATTCATTCATTTACTCACTCATTCACTCACTCATTCATTCCATAGTCCGTCTTATGACAGGTCCTCAGCCTCTTCCAAAACGAGTTCTCAACAGAATGCGATCTAGTGCTTCCTCTTTCAATATACAATATCCTCTAGGCCCCTTTCGGTCATCCAGTAGCTGCTTCCGTCTCCTTCGTCTTTCCGTCACTTCTGTCCTTCCCTCTATCTCTCTTTCAATAGCGTGGTTTAGAAGGCAGTTTCGATAATAAGATACAAAGCAACATAATTTTCAGACTCCTACAAGAACTGGCGATAGTGGGGCTCGTACCTCAGAATTTGAGACAATCGACATTCTGTCGTTACTGCTAATATGATATAAAAAAGACGAGATGGTCGACGTGCCTCTGGCGACAAGATATCCACGTCGAATTAAATTAAAATCCGCTCTCGAGATAAAAAGTTTTCATAAAATCGAATACAAGTACTTCACAAATAAATTAATGACAACATTTTTTAAAAACTTCCACATCATGTTGGCTCAAAGATGAACCTCAAGCTTCTGCAGTAGGAAAAGAACTAGAATGATAAAGGCAATTATGGATACTAAACCTCTACGATGCTGGCAGTCTTCTCCTTGGAATATGCCAGAAAAATCCCTCCACGAGTAGAGAAAAGGCACTCAGCTTTTTTTAGGTTAAAAAGAACCAGGAATTTAGATAACTGTAATGGCTGTTCTCTTCTTGATACAAAGAAGAAATCTTCTACATCCTTTTATTTGAGATGTAAAAAGAATATTTCAAAATCGGCACGTGTCACAGTGTTTGAAAATAAAGAGCCCCAGCCTGAAGCAGCCATCTTTCTCGGAAAACGCTTAAGCGTGAGTGACACTGTTATGTTTCGGTTGCTGATACACTAAACATGAATATGCCTTTCTGTTTTACAGAAACACTCTTTGTGCTTAGTTGTCATGACGCAATAACTGAACAACTGAACTATGAGTTTCAAACAGATCTCACAACCTTCCTTCCTACTGCACAAATAAAAACTTAAGAGTTCTACAGTACTATTTTATTATTACCGTTACTTTACTTTACGCAAGAACCTACTTTTACTCATTCTGTACACATTACATTGCCTTCGTACATTCTCTATGTGACATCCATCTGAGCCTCCTTGATTTGGTTACCCTAATTACAAGTACACGTGATAAAGCGCAAACAGCATAAAGCTCCCTATTACGCATTTTGCTCCAAACCCCTTTGTCACCTCTTTCATATCCTGTGTTACGACGGCAGCCCATTCTCAAGCACCCTCAGTCTATGTCCTTCTTTATCATGAGTACTCAAATTTTATACAACATAAAACTACGGATGGTATGACAGTTTTGTATGATTTAATTTTAGCGTTTTGGGGAGGGGTGGGGTAGGCCAGGGGAGACTATGAAATCTTTACCGAAAATATATTACGACTTTTTCAAAATTAAGATAAAATTAAAAAATTAAGTTACTGTACAAAACAGACCACCCAAACCTAAGTGCTGTCATGGTCTTCACAGATTAATTTCGTGGTTACTTTTAATTAATAATTTTACACCTAAAAAGCCAAAATTGTCTCTGTCCAGGTCATGAGGACACCGGGTGGGAGGTTCGATGTATAATTCCTTCCGTTCTTAACACTGGTACTAGATGGGGGTGAGTGGTCAGCTTCACGCCTTGGCCGATTTACTCCTGGGGAGCCAGCCTGTGTTACCCACTAAATAGGAGGTTGGTTGGCACCCAGAGCCAGTCTGGACGCTTTGGTGAACCGAAGCACAATCCCTTGGACGTCCGACCCCTGGTACAGTCGCTATTCCACTACGTATGCTCCGGTATATCGGCATTAAGTGTAAGAAACGGAAGCGTGTATTCCCTGTACTGGGGAGGGTTTTGAATCCACTACCACAATCAGGTCACCGTAAGATCTGCGTACTTTCCATTCTCCCCCTAAGTAAATCCCAAAATGCCTTTTCTATATAAATCCCTACACATCCAGTTTTCCGTGCCAGCTGTAAAATTTGTTGCAACAGTAAGTTAAACTTACACTGTGAAAGAAATAATGGACTCATGCCAGGGAAATGAAATTGTTGCTCTTGATGTTTTGTTGTTGTTGTTGTTGTTTCTGCTGCTAAGTGCTGATCTGAACTTACTGTTAAGCAACGGATGGACATTTCGTACACCCCCAACCTTGCAGCACGTTATGCCCACGACCTATAGAAATATCTACACCCAGAGATTAGTGCTGTTTTGTAGAAAGAATCAAAGAACTTGAAAGAAAGCAACGAATAAGCAATAGTACATCTGTATATTATCCTCGTCACCTTTCAGGACCTGGAGTATCCTCCAGACGTTTAAGAATCAGTCAGAAAGAAGTGATATGAGTTAGAACCCCTTGTATGTCCTTTAGAACGCAAACAATATTTGTTGCACGCTGTCACATCTATAAAATACCATAAAACAAAATCATGAAGCGTTAAAAAACGAAACGTGGCGGCACACATGGTGACAGGTATATGAGTATACAGCACGTGAACTCCATGCAGAAAGCATAGCTTGCCCACATATGCTGAATTCAACGACAGATTCCACGAAAAAACAAACACAGGATAGGCACTGTACATATAAACGTAAAGCTGACGAGCGTTGGCGTAACCACTGTTGTGGAAAAGTAATAAGTATTGCATATTTCGAGTGTGTGTGTGTGCGTGCGTGCGCGCAGCCTCATTTATCTACCATCCAAAGCACATGTGTCGTATAATATTGTCATTTGTGGCCAGTCAGGCTGTACCATATTTTATCCACATTATCTCATAAACGGCACGATTTTCGGGAAAACGTTACCGAACGTAAAATATGTGTTTTCTTTTTCCCTACAACTTTTGTCTGAAACACTTCTCATTGTAAGAAGAACTGAGCAAGCTATTATCAAAAACGTGTAAACATCTTCATGTAAAGTACTCACTGTTCTTGTCAGATTTTAAGTAAACTTCAATTTTCCCGCTACATTTTCGAAAAAAATACTTAAATACCAAATTTCATGAAAACCTGTCCAGTGGGAATCGAGTTGTTTTATGCGGACGGACAGACACATGACAAAGTAACAATCGCGTTTCGAGTTTTGCGAACGCGCCTAATGAAAGTGAATACACCACTACACTACGTCAGAGTGTAGGTACACTACATTTCGTTTCCAATTGACCGTGACGGTTGGCGTAAGGGCAGCATGATTTGTCTTGAAACAAGTGTCGAGTTAAGTCATGGCTGGGAAGGGAGGAACGGTGCAAGGACACAGTACAGGAAAAAGGGGTAAGAAGGATGTGACTGTGCGAATACCTCGTCCCTTTTAGTATTGTTATTATTATTATTATTATTATTATTGCTAATACTATCATTATTATCACTACCATATTTTTTTTATTTAGCAGGTTGTACAACGTTTCCACATCTTCCTGCGCCCATTTGACAATTATATTATCTCCTTCCTCCAGTTGCTTCTGCCATTCCAGTCTTCTTCCATTAATCCCTTCCGCCCAGGTAAGTCTAGGTCTACCTCGTTTTCTTCTTCCTGGCGGACTCCATTTCATAACTTCTTTTGGTAATCCCCCCTCTTCCATTCTTTGAACATGTTCATACCATTGAAGTTGTTTGGTTTTAATATCGTCTAAAATCACTACTATAACAATATTAACAAACAGACGGGAATGACATGGGCGTGGGCATCTACCAATCATACAAGAAACGAGACGTAATTGTATAATATTCGTCTGAAGACAAAATAAATTCTAGTCTCCTGTCAAGTAACGCCGTGCAGTATAGTCGAAATGTTACGTTTCCGGGGAACCCACTGCCTCCAGCTGTATAACCTGTAGAAAAAGCCTGCAAGTTCCTTTGAACCGTCGGTAAATTCACACTAGGCTACACGGCGTCACATCCAAGAAGAAAATACACTTCATTGTCACCGTCATGAGAACCTCAAATTTAAAGCGACAGGCCTAGGCATACTGGAAATCATAATATTAAAACAGATACAAAGAAACAGGGCCAGAGAATGTGGAATAAACCATCTCGCTCAGCATATGGTTCAATTGCGTAATCTGGTGAACATGACGATAAACTTTCAGCTCGGTGGTGATGCTGTTAACGTTAGCCATTGTTGTTGTTACTGTTACTGTCATTATCATCATCATCATCATCATCATCATAATCACAATAGCATCATGACCACCATCGCCCACATTCCTTACTTTACAGCAGTTTAACTGGTTCTCAAAAGAGTACGGTTCTCACTGACCAAGCACTTCTTATTGGCTGTTCTGTTAAAAACATTCTAATTATACGGCACGTATTAAGTATTACTGCTTTTTGCATTATAATGTATATACCAGGGCGAAGATTAAGCAGTTCTATGCTTTCGTATAACTTGTTTGGAAACATACCCATTTTGGATGGTACTAATGACATCATATGGGCCGTTTTCAGTTGCCACATTCTTATAAGCTCTTCTTTCAAGTCTCTATACTTCTGAAGCTTCTCGGTGATGGTGCTGTGAAAGTTGAGACTGTCAGGAATTGCTGCACCTACTGGGTACCATTCTTTGATGGTTTTGTCAAGCACAACTCTGTCTGGTCTACTGTTATGGGAAGTTCGATCAGTTATTATTATTATTATTATTATTATTATTGTCATCATCATCATCACTGAGACAACAACGCTCCTTCTGTATAGCAGAATTATTTGCGCTCAATGAAATATATATGCACCTATAGCTCATTAACCAGATTTGCCAGTTCTAATTTAGTCTGCCTTCAGCCTGCATCTACAGTGCACTGTTCCGTGCTGCCATACGCCTAACACAAAGACTGACGACAAACTTTGATCTGATACTAGCTATAAGACAGCTGCAGAGAACCAGAGGGCATTCCCGTTAAAAAAAAATTTTTTTTTTTTTTACATTACACTCTGTAGGCTGAAGGCTGACAAGTATCTTCAGTCGGGCTGAAACAAGAAGATAAAGGACAAAAGGCGCTCTGCTATCTGGACACTATACAGCTGTGTAGGCCTCCGCAAATAAATTTACACAGATTATATGCGTTTATGCAGAATCAATTTCAAGGACCAAATGTGAAGGAAAACTTAGAAGAATCTGCAGAATTTCTGGTCTTCAAATATTTCACCAACAAGAATAAAGTCCGGCTGAAGTTAAAATGTATCCATATACGAGGAACAAACTACAAACCTTCAAGCCCGAACCTTATAAAGAAAACTTACAAAATATAGTACGGTCGTCAGAATGAAAGCAAACTGTGAAACACCCTTTCAGAAGGATATAAATCGAATTAGGAGAAATACTAGTGACTACAAGAAACCCTTCTGTTAAGTAAAGGCTACCTCACAAAGACACGAGAAGTAGTTGTGGCATTTTTTGCACCAAATTCCTTTCCGCTTTGATGACCAAGCACAATGCCAGTAGTTCTTCAGAACCAAGTCTTTTCTAATTGCTACTCTTCTACAACAGTCAGCGTAAATTCTGTATGATATTCCACTTACATGCACTGTACGTACGTAAGACATGTTACAATTGAATGATAAGGTAGCCATGAATTTTTACACTCATTTTCAACATCACTGTGTGCTGTTCCATGTTAGTTCTGAAAAATATTACCTCGAAAGAAACAAAGGCAACACCTTTAATGCCTGGTTGACTCTGAAGTATGCATCTTCACAAACAAATTATTCTCACCCGTGTGACGCAGCTCTAGGGCTTCTTCTTTTACAGACTACAATTGTCACGCGAAATTAATTCAAAACATACATAAAATATACTACTCGGAGGTACAACAGCCGAACAAGGAACTACATAGATCTTTATATAAAAAAAAAAACAAATTTCTCTCAGTTACTCTGAATAACAGCCCTAATGGTAAATTAGCAAGCTTCAATTGTCTCTTATCCTCAGCAGCTGAAACAGCAATATGCCATAGCGCATTGGGATGCTCAGTGACGGGGACCGTATACATGAGAATTAACGATTAAGAGGCTAGGATGTAAGAAATTGGCAGCGTATTTCCGCCGTAAGTACAGTACATCCAGACCTTGTTTTACGCCCTTTGGTTTACGCCTTTTAATTTTAACGCCCTTTGCCAATTTACAACATTTTTTTTTCAATTTGCGCTCCCTCATTTTCAATTTAATGCTCTTTATCTGGCTCCTTTCTATTAGGCTAGCCCTTTATTTCTGATGGGAATATGTTTTATTTACGCCTATTTTTATCTATGCCCACATTTACAGGAATGCAAATATGCCGTAAAAAAGGCCTGAGTGTACTGTAGTGCTCCTGCCTGTAAGGACCAATTAAGTTCACATGCTAAAGAGAATTTTGATGCCTAGTATCAAAATCTGTAATAACAACACCAAGTTGGGCAAACAGCTGCATGTCCTATGACCTAGAACAGGGCTGGCCAACTTCAACCCACAAAAGGGCCACATAATTCGTTAAGGATTCGTCTGAGGGCTGCACATGTGTATACATATATCGGAAGGGGGGGGGGGGGCAGAATTGAATGGAAGCCATTATTTACAGGCAATACGTTACGCTCAAATTACAGTTAAATGACAAGGTAGCAGGCCCTTCCTAACTCGGTCAAAAACAATGAATGATTGCTTTACTGTGCGCTGCCTTAAAGTGATGTGTTATAGTTGCTATACATTATCTCTGTTAATAAGTAACCATCATTATGTTTGTTAAATTGTATCACTGAAAATATTCAGGTGACCGAGAGCCGCAAATACTTTCCTCGAGGGCCGCATGTTGGCCAGCCCTGACCTAGAACATTCGATCTGCTAGTGGATAATTTAACTGTTTGAAGGCCCACAGCTTTGGGCTCTAAGCATCCCTGCATTTGGGCATCGGACACTTTACGGGAATACTCTTACTTAGACTTAACTTAGATGTACTGACAACAATGAAGACAAACATTCCTGTGAACTATACACAATAAAGTCTAGGTTCGTGCCTCAGAAGGAAGAGTATGTGACCTATAGAAAGACCATCGGATTAATGCAGTTTAGGGAAAATAATGGGCAGTCACTGTGATAATCATATGAAACATAAATAGAGTGTGTGGCAAAAAGCAGATTTACTGAACTGTACAGCAGCTGGCACACATCTACTACCGGGCCTAGAAGGGTTAAAAAGGAAGAAATTAGTAACGAAAAGCCAGTTCATTTCATTTCATGTTAGTTTTGAAAAAAATACGTTCTGATATGTTTTTGAAATTTGGTAATCGTATTATGACAATAATGTAGCAGTTGGTAGACATGCGCGGGTTCGATACCCTCTGGGTGCACTATGGCCCTGGCGTCTTGTCAACCTCTAACAGAAATGAGTATCAGGAATATTTCCTTGGGGGTAAAGGCGGCCGCAGCGCAGACATAAACCTTACCACCCTCATGTGCCGACTGTCTTGAAATCTAACAGCCTCAAAATCCAGGCCCTTAAAGGGTTGCTTTTTACATGACAAAACTACTTCCGGAACATACTTATCAAAAACGGACATGTTGTGTTTCCGAAAGAACCTTCTAACATTCAAGTCAAGCGCTGTTCATTTGTGACCACTCGCTCTCTTTCAATCCGAAATATGTGGACTGAACAACTGCCTTTTTAACAGTTTCAATTCAATTTTTAATAATTTGACCTTAAAGATTGCCACATTGTCTAGTTTACTTGTACACCTTAATATAAAATACACGAGTACCTCAGTGCTATCGGCATTTGAAAACCGTATTCTTTGTGGGGCATAAGGTCTTCGACTGGCGGGACTGAAAAAAGGTAAACTCTAGTACATACTTGCTTCTGCAACAAATAGAATTGTGGAAACGAGCATGTTGCTTCGCCAGAAAGATGCTGACAATTTTAAGTTCCGCATGGCCTTTCTGTATTTCAGGTCTAGTACTATATGGAAAGAAAAGTTTACGGTGTGTTCGGAGTCTGCCCTAATTATTTGGCACCGCTGTAATGCCATTTTACGTTTAGATTTTGAACTGTTTCTTCGACCTCACTAGATCTGCCTTATTTTTTGTACTTATAACGTAAGGGGTGTGATATCGCATTTCATGCACGCACCATGTAAACGGTCAGATATAAAGATATATGTAACTAGGCCTTCACGTGAAGTGTATTACGTTATAATGATTTTCACCAAAATTAAATTTGGTCTACAGATTTTAGTAAAAATCCTCGCACTAAAATTTCACAAAAAAAAAACGTCTGTTAGGCAGCGTGTTGTTCCATGCGGACAAACGAACGGATGGACAGCCCTGACATAATAACAGCTGCTCTTTTCGCAATGTTTTGCGATCGCGCCTAGTAATGACTAATAATAATTACATCGAAGAGAATTAGTGGTCTTTTGAATGACAATCAGGTAATTAGCTCAACTGATAAACTATCTACAAAAGTTGCGGTCCGGATTCCACTTATTACCATACTTTTGCATCAGATATAAGACAACTTCCTGTCATTACTGTATGCACTTGACATCCTTTCGACTCAAGGGCATACTACATTATTTCTTTCTATAAGCCTATATAAAAATTCAATCACAGGATCATTTTTGGAATGGGCAGAGGAATCCACAAGGCAGTGTAAGATTGCTAGCTACATTCACAACAATTTCTTCTGGACATTAAGGAGAATAAACAGCACAGTGATCGTCTGCGTTCAGTGTATAAAGTAGTTCTGATTACGTAGGTCTAATCAAAAGAAGAGTAGTCATACAAGGTTTGTGAGTTTCAGCACTACAAATATCGCGATGCAATAACCATATTCCGAAACATTCACAGCAAAAAAAGGGACATGTTTTCCCGCAACAGCTTGTAGAAGATATAACAAAAACATACCAAGCTGGTCGGTAGATCTCTCTAATTAAAAAAAAAAAAATATGGCGTATTCACCAGTTAGAGATATGTCATACCTATCGGAAATGTCGAAGACTTCTTAGTCGCATATAAAAGTAACAACCTGTGACAGCGTTGCGTTATGAAAACGTGAACTATAATGAAATGCAGTCATTCTACAGTTATTGTCCACTCAACCACAATTCTACACCGAAGATGGGTTTTCTCTGAATATAGCAACGATAGGAACGAACTTATTGGTAAAATGGTTCAAAGTTTAAAATACCGAAAGAGGACACACATGGAAATTAAGACACAGTCAGCATGGCCGTCTCATTAGCTTCCTTTATTTCCCCTAGAGAGGTAAGTAGGGTAATCATGAGAAAATACTTAACTTCTCAACTTCATCTGCATTTGAACTTCATGCCGTGCCATAATTTACGTGACTGAACTAAATGACTTGCACATGGGAAAACATGCACTTGCGTTGAACTTAACTTGTTTTAACAGAACACGTTCTCTATCGCTGAATGGGACTTCAAAACAGTTATAAGACTTATGCTGAAATGCTGTAAAAGGAAGCTTTGGCGGAAAACAAACCAATCGGATACTTATGAATGTCAGATTCATTGCTGAGTTGCCACGTCTGCGGGCAAGAAAGTACTTTTTTTAACTTCTACCTAACTTTTAATAAAAGAATAAAAAGAGACAGTTTCCTATTAAATGTAGTTACAGCCCTATACACGCCATGACGTCATATAAAGGAGTGAAGGTACAGGTTCATTCATTGTTAACTTCGGAGCTAGGTATGGGTGAGTAGTTAGCTTCACGCCTCGGCCCTTTTACGCCAGGTAAAAAAGCCTCCATTTATTATTTCATTAGAAGCTGGATGGGCCCCAGAGCCAGTTCTGACGCTGTGGGCGAAAAAAAAAAAACTCTAACCACTATCGGGGATCGAAATGAGATTCCTCAGTTGTTCACCCCGTAGCTTAGTCACTATATCGACTGAGCTATCGCGACTACCGTCAGTTCTACCTTATCAGAAATAAACTGTTCGTGTGTCTCCGGAGAGGAACAGTTGTGGGTAGGGGGAACAGAATTACTGTGAATACAACGAAAATAGATATTAAAAGGACCGCGGGACTTTTCAACACAGTAATAAAATAATGGTTTCAACAGAAGATAGAGAGATTAATTCCGGAAATTACTGAACTACGTTTTAGCGTATTTCCCACAATTTCGTAATCAGTACGAGAGATTTCGACACTAGCACCTCCGGAAACGTACCAGATATGAATTTAGTTCATTTCGTTCCAACACGCTCAGCACAGTCGGACTGGTTTCTCCAGAACAGATGCATAAGACTGACCGTTGCTCTCGTAAATTCTGGAAGCCTTGTTCCGCTTATTCCTCTTCATGGCGTCAAGTGGATTTCATTAACGCCCCGACATGAATGCCACTTTTATCATCTAGCCATTTCCCCACTCGCCATCTTCGGATCTCGTTCGTTGCTGCATAGCGTGCATGTGAAAAGACCCATTACTTACGTCACAACAAGTAAGTACAACAATACACAGCATTAACTCTTGCTTTGAAGTAAATTCCAATATTCGACGTTAAGGTAGGAGAAATGATAATAAAGAGTTAAACTCTTTCCGCTGTCATGCGTGAACAATCCACCACTGTTAATAATGTACTGCACACAGCGGAAGTGTGTTTCTAGGTTAGGCGTCGGTTGCTGCTTGGCTTCGATTCCCAAGCAAGTCAGTCGCTCGTGTCACACTTTTACTGCGTAACAACTCCCGCTTGATCTGCGTTGCGAACCATCGTGGCAATGATGCGCAAGGAACACTAAAATTTGTCCCAGTCTTTTAGTTTGTTGTATAATATATTATGCACCGTCAATACACAACATACATCAAACAAGATGCAATAATTACAATTAGGTTATATTTGGCCAAATATAACCTCACTGTAATTATTGCATCTTGTTTGATGTATGTTGTGTATTGACGGTTCATAATATATTAAACAAATTTGATAATACACAACGGGATGGCCTCTCTCAAATTTATAGCCAGTCAAGCATGTTCCATCCATCAATATAAGAACTAAGTACTAATATGTTTTGCTGATATTTTCTTCAACCGCCAGTGCCTCACCAAAAAGATTGTCCCAAACTACGCGAATATAAAGGAGCCAAATGTAACATAAATGTAATTATTGCATCTTGTTTTATGTATGTTGTGTATTGACGGTGCATAATATATTATACAAATTTGATAATACACATTGGGATGGCCTCTCTCAAATTTATAGCCAGTCTTTTAGGTTCGTTATTTTTCACACGGACCCCCTTAGTGAAACTAAGCATTTTAGTTGTGACTAATTTCTAGTTGCAGTGGTAGACAGAATCTGAAATGCTGCAGTCACATTGCGCAGTTCAGAATCAGAAAATAGTTCCCTGCCAGTACTGTGGATATTTCCTCACAGATTGCCATGTCTACATCTGAATAATTACGTTACAATCGGGCCTCCTTTTAAGAACATCAGCATTTTGAAATTCCGCTTACACAAACTTCTATCATGAAGAGCACAAGCTCCATTTCGGCTCATCCACCGAACATAAACTCGCTCATCTGAAATCTTCCCAACAAAACCGATGCCCTGAAATAATTTAATCCAAGAAACAATGAAGGCAAGCAAAATGTTAATTTTCTCACATCTCCTCTGAACCAGTGGTCACAGAGACCGTTATCTACACAACACACAGCAAAACACAAGAGACAAATATCCATGCCTCAGCGGGATTCGAAATCGCTATCCAAGAAATCAAGCGGCTGCAGGACTATGCCTTAGACCGCACGGCCACCGGGATCGGCATTTTTTGTAGCATATATATATTTATTTATTTATTTATTGTAGCATATAGATATATGTATATATATTCGAAGAATAATCGACTGTCATTTCTAATTAGCTTTGGTCATATTTGGTTGGGAGAGTAACCCCCAATTATAATGATGTGTTTACGGAAAATAGCGATTCGCATTACGAATGTAACTTCAGAAGTCTGTCTAGGAACATCACTAAACTTAGCAGCCTAGGACTGCCAGTAGGCCTACTTGCAAAGAAAAGAGCTTTTGACATGAAATTATCCGGATAGGCACACAGTTCAATACAATCACAGTGCACAAACATTAAGCCACGCTTCAGTTTCGTTGGTATCCCATTAATTCATTAATTTGTGGATGCTACTATAATTACATACGCCTTGACATAAATAACAAATTCAGTATATCGTATTAATTTTCAAACTCAAGCTACAAACTGTTTCCTACCTCTCTTCAGTTTGGAAGAAAAAATGTAACCATTTCGGGGTAATCTTCAATTGAGTGCTTCAGTCACTATAACATAACGATGAAATATAAAATGATGGTTTAAACCAAAGAAATATGATTTCAGCTGGCACAGCAGATTCTGTCTACCCCACACTATATCAAACGTAAAAACCTGACGGTCTGCACAGCTTTCAGCAATTTAAACAATATAGTTTATAAGACAGCAATAAAATTCAATTACCGAGTGATTCAGAGTGCTCAACTGGTTTGCATATTGCAATAGGATCGAATCCTACTCCATGCAGAAACTATTTATTGGAGCAATTGTCATTATGTTACAGTGATTAGGAAGGCGAAGTTGTCCTTGCGCTTAATAAAGCACCCCGACAAGAAGATAAATGGAGGAGAGGAGGTAGAGCTCCACGCATTCTTAAACTCGGCACAAGGTTTTAAGCAGTTGGCTTTATGCTCCTGCCCTTTTAAACCTGCAAAAACCGTTTCCGGCACTCGCTTGAAAAGATGCTGAAAGGGCTCCAAATCCGGCGTAGTAATTCTGCACAAGATGTAATCCTCCTATCCCTGCCAAGAATCGAATCATGATACTTCGGTAATGCAGCTCGTATCCTTGTCACAATGCCGACTGCGCTGTGCCGGTTCCTTTACGGAGTTCAGTTACTACTGTTATTAAAAATAAGTGTTTAATTATCAATGCTGTTTTATTACACAATTATATTGTATATTATTGTTAGGAACATCTTTTTTTTTTAGTACAGATTCTGTCTACTTTAATATTTTTCGGAAATAATCTATAGTTTAGAATTTCGCGCCGATTTCATGCTAGCAAATGTTGACTCGTGTATAAAACTGCAGAAAAACATCAATATAAAAGCCGCAAATGTTTCCAGGCTTTGTTAACCACAGGATAATACATCAAACAGCAATAGTGTTGATCCCACATCAGAAGTAAATACACCAGCCATGAAGCTGTCAGTGACAGTAAAAAAATTAAGAATGGAAGGCTTGGGTTACAATAAATGGCACCGTTCACATCAACCTTCGTGAAGATCTATTTGTTCGAAAATTAGAAGGGGCATATACATACACACCAATGTGTCAGTCAGAAATACGTCACGTAAAATATTAAAAATTACCTGAAAAACAATTACAGTTAAAAACAAATTTTCTGTATTCATTCGGCGGTGCATATTCCAAAACACTGGTAACTTCAAATTCTCAATTCCCAAAACATTACATCAATCCGGAGTTTGAAACGAAGTAGGATTAGGATTCAGGATCGCATGAAACAATGGGCGGAAGTTACAGATTTGGTTGTCGTGTTACAACCGCGGAGATCTCGTCAGCATGGGAACGCTGCAGTATTAATACACCCTAATGAACATGAATTCAACTGTCGGGCTGAACACAAACTAGCTAGCATGTCAGTTGTTCTACCTTCTGCACTTATTCAACAACTTGCTCTTCAAGTGTCTAATTTTACAACAATATGCTTATTCACTTCCAAAGGCTGCCACCAAGTTTGCAATCCTCAACGGCAATTACGTGTAGTTCTTGACTCCAATACTGCGTATCAGGTTAATATAAAATATTTCGCCATTAATTTCAGAATGGAAAGATTAACGGATGGTGACAAATACAATACTGACTGACTTAAGACCTATGATAACATATGCCAGCGAAACATGAGCACTAAAAGAATCTATGAAGCTAAAATTATTAATAACTGACAGAAATATATTAAGAAGAATATTCAGACCTACAAAGGACAGAGATGACACATGGAAAATTAAAACAAATGGTGAATAGAATAACCTAATTAGAAATAAAAATATAATGACCTACAATAAGGCCCAAAGACTAAGCTTGTTTGGCCATGTACACTGAATGACAAAGGATAGGATGGTCAACAAATTAATGAGTGGAAACTAATATAAAAAGATTTAAGAATTATGAAAATAAATAATTTGACAAAATACATCCAGGATCAGGTTAAATGGAAGTAGTTGAGAAAACCAAAACTTTCAAACAATGAAGTTGTAGTGCCTGATAAAGAAGAATGATAATGTTTACATCTTTAATGTTCAGTTTTGTAGTAATTATCATGGTTGACAAGTCATTTGTCATTGGTCAGAGTTATAAATTAATAATCGTACTATACATAAAAGGGAAGTGCGAACTTTTCATTTACTTAATACTCTTATGTCTGATCAATCTCTAACAAACGTGTACATTCCAGTACACATTTAATTTGAGTAAAACAATAAACGCGCATTTATTCACTGTTATGCCATAAAGGTACGGCGGGCAGGGGCGTAGCTTCACGCACTCTGAACCTAAGCGTTAGGTGGAGGTAATTACTGATATTCAAAAGAGTTCCTGGTGACATTCTGATAGAGGGCTCAGCCTTATTGTTTAAATACAACAGCCGCAACAGAGTTTGTCTCTATAAATCCCCTGACTGTGTACGGTATGTTGATATACTTGCAGTCGGTGCGTATCGAAAAACTGGAGCAAAGATGGCACCACTGGCAGACGTCGGTGTAGTGCGAGAAAATGGTGATTTCAGAATTCACGGATGTTTTTCAACAACACAGTCTCAGCCCTATTGAACCACTGGAATCGGAACGAAAAGATGAATAAGATACTAACTCCATGAAGGACAGTCTTTCTTGTCAAGCTAACAGGTTCTAAATTAGTCAAGAATTTCCCCGCATTTTATGGAACTCGAAGGTTCATTACCGCAGTCACAAGAACCCGCACCTTGTCCCTATCCTGAACCAGATCAGTCCAGTCCATGCCCCCATCCCACTTCCTCAAAATAAATTCTAATATTATCCTCCCATTTACGCCCAGGTACTCCAATTGGTTTGTTTCCCTCAGGTTTCCCCTTAAAAAACCTTGTATGTACCATTCTTCTCCCCCATACGTACTATATGCCCCGTCCACCTCATTCTCCTTGATTTGATGATCCGAATAATATTTGGTGAGCACAGATCACAAAGCTCCTACTTACGCAGTCTTCTTCACTCACCTGTTACCTCGTCCCTCTTATGCCAAAATATATTCATCAGCACCCTATTCTCGAACATCCTCAACCTATGTTCCTCCCGCAGTGTGACAGACCAAGTTTCACTCCCATAAAAAAAAAAAACATTAGACGAAAATTACACATGAACATATAATTCACAGTCGCTACGCATGTCATTTAAGCGGCGCAATAACCGAGTCTACACGACGTGGCTACAATGTTATGCTCATTTCTTCAAAGTTTTTTGTAATGACTTTCTCAACAAATAAAATTTACAAATATTCCTCTGTGTTTAATCTGCAGGCAGATAAAAGCGTGGCCCTGCGGGGATTTCAAATAAATTAACGAAATGCAACGTATCTATGTAACTATTCACGATCGGCTGAGATGGCTGCTGTGGTCTACTGGCTTTATGACGCCGTCTTCTACCCTGAATATGTAGGCAGTCGTCGGCTTATTTTCCTCCGCCGTGTTGGCAACCACCTACAAGACTGCACAATGTCACAATCAGCCAGCCACAACATGAACAACTTACAACAAAAAGTGACATGTAGTTATGCGGATTCATGTCAACGTTTGACTTGAATTATGACGGATTTTAAAATGACACTACTTGGAAGCACCTTCCTTCCTAAGATGAAAACGTCGGCATTCGAAATGCCTTTAGAATATTAGCACAACAGACCGAAAGGAAGGAAAGAAAACAAAGAAAGAGAGGTGTGGCAATTGGCGGCCTTGTGCCAGAATAAAAGTAGGATCTGAAGACTGCAATTGCTTCGTCAACCTGTCCACCTGACAACTCGCCATACAGGCTGACCACAGTAATCCCACCACCTTCAGCCTGAGGCCAACAAGAATGCGACCTCTCGTAAGATCGCTAGACTGCTTCACATGGGGGTACGACGCCGCGAAGCAAGAAATATCAAATGTTGTCTCCGAGTGTTTTTGACGTCACAGTAACTGTCCACTGAAACAAGGAACAGCGTATTCTGGGGTTAGCTGTTTCAGCCCTCCTGCCCAACCGCCTGCAACGAGATGGGAAGTATTGCTACTCGCTTTT
>Ga0123357_10002522_pt1 | contig 20499 bp, 13 predicted proteins | sample TergutEmb28metaG_FD_89873 | JGI IMG/M metagenome (GOLD analysis project Ga0123357, IMG submission 89873) | Embiratermes neotenicus P4 segment gut microbial communities from Petit-Saut dam, French Guiana - Emb289 P4 | ecosystem: Host-associated > Arthropoda: Insects > Digestive system > Gut ... | reverse complement strand
TGGTGGTGGTGGTGGTGGTGGTAGTGGTGATGATGATGATAACCATCATGGTAATCACAATGACGATGGAGCAACATAATGTCAACAAGCAAGTTTGTCATTGTAATAACTGTCTATATAACAACTGTCATCAGCAACATTAAATTATGTGACAGGCTCCTATCCACAGTGTAATAAGGTTGATCCAGGACGTAAAATTACCTTTTCTTCATTAGATTTAAAGTGACACTGCTGTCACAGATTCTAATATACTCACTCTGAACTGTGCCTTGCAAAAACACAAAATCTCAACATTATTTCAATGAATTACATATACACTATGTGGACAACATGCATATATTAAGGAGTCTTTCAATTTATTATAAACTTTCAATTTACATAAACGTTACTCTGCTGTACCAACTCACAAAGGATATAAACCTGAAAACTGGACATGCATACTTAAAGTTTAGCTAATATATACCAATGGAACTTCAAAGTCTGAAAAATAACAGCCCATCTGCTCTGGCCACACCCAAAGTATGCCTGTCTTCTGTGCATCAGTCATTCTCCCAGTTCTGGAAACAAAGCACTCATTGCAGTGCTTTGCCAGCATTAATATCGCTTATGTCATAAACGGTCATGGCTTGGTGCACTGATTGAGAAATAAACATTCGTGCACATACTACAAAATACTCTTTCAGAGCATACACTTTTTCTTGTTTCCCAGAACTATCACCTCAAATAGCAGAGAACTCATTTGAATGTTTTGAGCCAACATGGATCTGCAGTTTACTTTTTTGTTTGTATCTACGAGGACAAAACTGACAACAGAACTGTGGTTCCATTCCACATTCAAGCTTGAAATGTGACAACATATTACGTCTGTATTTATAAAATTTCCCACAGTTTGGGCACTGAAAGGCACCTGGCCCATTGGATGCACCACTTGGTTGCTGTATGTCCAAACTCATCTGCAAAGCACCAGCAATATTTCTGTCTGGAACTGTTTTCTGTCCCCGTGACACTTCTACAGGCATTCCACAGGTTTCTCTAAAACCACCTTCTGGACCCAGTTGGGAAAATGACTTCCAAGCCCCACTCCAAGACTCTGAAAAATAATAAATAAAAAGGTTAATATAACCAGAAAGATGTGTTTCATCTACTTTTCAACTGTTACAGGTATGAGAAAACCTTTTTGCATGAAGGCTTGGAATGCCAACTGAAGCATGGGTACCTCTTAACTGCTTCATAATGACTGTTGCCACTTGGTGGTGTTATTCTAACTCAAATTTTCATGTACTTTCCATACATACAAAGTGTGGCACTCAAAATCACAACCCCAGCAATACTGTAAGCATGGAAACCTGGTAAACATGGCAATGCATTGTGAAGTTCACCTAACTTACTCACAAAGCAAATGCATTATATAAGACAGATGGAACTTGAAGGGAAAGGTGGTATATATATATATATATATAAGTCTACAAATGTTTTTGGCCACGACATGTTCCTGTGACTCGAGAAGTATTAAATATATAAACCTGATATGAAAAACATCATGAAGAATAGCTGAAAAAGTTCCTAAAATCTATGGAAATTTTACATGACCACCATGAGTGGCCAGTGTAATGTAAAATAGATTTTCCACCTAATGCCAGACTTTTCTAAGGGTGTCCTGACCAATTCTGCCACAAACTTCTCTCCTTACATATTGTATCAGCTGAGCCGGTTTGGCTTGCTAAGGGGGACATAGACGACATCCTTAATAAAACCCAAAAAAGTAACAGATCTAATAGAATAAGGTTCAATGATCTGGGAGACCACCACACAGGAATTCCAGACCCACTCCAATGCTGTGGAAAGGCTTCATACAGGTATGACTCCCCTCTGTTATGCCAATGTGGCAGGCCCCCCTCCATCTTCTGGCAGTAACCTTTGTTAGAACATGTCAAGGTAAATCACTCCGGTCACTGTGCTTTCGACAAAGAAAAGGGCTGAAAATTCTTTGCTCAAGAAGTTACACCAACCTGCTTGATATAATTAATTTACAAGACATTACTTTATTTTTTCTGACATACATACACAACATATCTGCACAGAATCACCAAAATCTGACACTTCGTATTAAATGGCTGTATGGAATTACAGCTGTAATACAAGATACATGACATACATAGTCTAACATGACTGGAATGAAACATTGCCATAATAATCTCCCTATTAACCATTCACATTAATATGTATGTGGACACGACAGGATATTTCCAATTTCTTATAATTTTGCTAAACAATTTCTAATACTCATATTTCTGAAAACAATCAAACAGAAAAGGTGATACTTTAGCTGCCATATTCAGTTTCAGTCTATTTAATTGTTAGGAAAATTGTTAAATCCATGTTAACACTTATTAACAAATGTAATAAATGTTTTTAAAAATGTAAAAGTTCTATTTTGTAGCCTGCAAAATAACTTAAATTTTTTGACTCAATGTTTTTATGAGTTCATTGATTAAATGACATTAAATTCTATACACAGCAAGAAAGTATGAACAATTGGAATTTTACAAAATTACTTACACACAATTTGCATTTGAAAATATGAAGGTACACTCTAAAATTAAGAAGAATGATAAATATAATTTTCATTTCATATAACATCCTTATGGATGGCTCTAATATGCGCTGCCAAGTGGTGGTTCTTCTTTGAGCGGTGTGGGCAATACGGGCATGGAAGCTGCGGTTCTTTTCCACACTCTACTTTCAGATGTGCAGACATACTGCGCTTGTATCTGCAAACCACAGAATACCATACAGACATACATACATACATACATATAAATCTACTGAGAGGTAAGATTAAAGCATTTCATCACAATTTGAACAAAAATGATGATTACATTTCACAGACACATTTAAAAAAATAAGTATTATTTAGTGAATGCTGGCAGAAATGGAGGCTTGTGGCTTCGTATCACATAAGAATGTACGCAGGGGTGCCCAAATCCTGGGTACCAAATTGCCTGGGTGACCAAATTTTGTGGACTGGTGCCTAATATTTGTGGAACTTGTTTCATGTTACCCATGGCACCAAGAATTTTGAGGTGGTTTATAGATTTCTGAAAAATATGTGTATCCCTGGATGTGATAATATCATATTTTATTTGTAAATTAAATGTTATTCCCAATTAAATGATTTTGTTATTTCAATGCATACAAACATGTTTTGCATACAAATAAAAATAGAGGTTAAAAAAAACACTGTCCATGTTACAATTTTCTGTTAACAGTGGTAATGGTACACAATGATTTTGACCAAATCAGATATACATAATTTCGTCAAAACCAGTTGCTGTCATGCATATTGCGAAAGAAATATGAAAATGTGCTGTTATTTACATACTTGTATGTCTTGCCACACTGTGGACATGGGAATTGTCCAGGCCCACTCACACCAGCCTGTTGGTGCTTCAAAGTACCTGCCAGGTATGGAACATTAAAACTTTCCACATTGTATGGTCTTCGTACTGTAAGGTAAAGGTTTTGTTGCAGCCATAAGCTGTCACCTGCAATGACAGAGACAATATTAGCACAAGTGCATCCAACATTCTTAGCAACTTACATACATTACAACTATAATCCTTTGACAGCCAATTCTGTGCTAAAGACTATGCAAGAATTTTCAGGCAGGCTATAAAAAATTTAATATCACATAACAAAGTATGCAACAAAAAGCCCTGACTGTCAAATACTTTAATGTTTTTCAAACATAACTTACACATGAACAACAAGCACAACAAACCAGCTTCTACCATCAACCACATCATATCACAATGAACAAATCATAACCCTCATCACCTGTTCAGTACCATTCACATACGTAGAAAAAGCTGAAGTATAAACAAAAAATGGAACATCCAAGTTGGAATGGGTGTATAAAGAGGACGAAATCAGGGCAAGTGACACAAGCAAATGAATAACATTTGTCTGCAGTCATGGATATAAATAATTCCTGACAAAAACTTCCAAAAAAAGTGATATTAAAAAATGATATACGACTTCACAATCAATCCATCAACAGAAAAAAAATAATAATAATTATAGCAGTGGAAAAAGAAGAGCAGTAATACTGACATTAATTACTGCTATCTCTACTACTACATAATATGGTAGCATAAACCAGAAGATGAAACCCTGCTAACACTATAGCTCACAAACAGACACACTCTTAAGCCAGTCATCATCATCATCATCATCATCAGAAATGATGACAACAATTTTATAGCCTTCTGAATAGCATGAAGAAAACATTACGCCAACAAAGCCAAAATAAATAAACGCCATTTAGTCTGACATTATAATGTTAGGCATTTTGCTGTACTGACACCTAGTACTTGTACACCATCCAACACAACCTCTATTACTAATCATTACCTCGAACATGATATATTGTATTTACACAATTTTACCAATTTTAAGGTCCAAACATATGTTGCTAGAATTAATGTACCAAGTTTTATTTACTGATGTGCTTGACAGTGTGGAAGTACTATTTATCAAACACCATTCAATTTATAATGTTCATAACTGCAATTTTATGCAGCCCCTAAACACTAAATTGAATAATCAACATAAACATCTTTCTTAATTTTCTGAAATAGAACAATACCTTCATTTTATTTCATATATAATGTCTCATAGAATTCATTACAAGTTTCATGTCTTCATAGTTATAATAACTGTAATTTACTAACCTATTCACATTACACATCCTTTCACATTCTATAACACAAAGTTTCACAGACCTTGCTGTTTGTTTATTCAGCATAGCCACGACATATATCACAGAAAATTACTGTTCGAAACTTGTCCAATATTTATTAATGAAGCAGTTTTATAAAAGCAAACCCCATTCTTAAGATAAAGGATCTTATGGTAGTGAGCATTACGGTTAGTTTCTTCGATATGATAGCAAGTAGTATGGTAAATGTGTACTGATAATTTGGTGGAGCGTACTGCCTCCATCTTCACAGTTGACTAGTTCAGTTTTTTTGAACTTACAGAGAGAGAGAGTATATCCCTATGCAATGTCAGTATTTCCTTAATAAGCTAGACAATTTCACATCCTAGGCCATAACTTTAATCCCTCTCAGTTCTCACTTCTTTGCAACCTGCAACACACCACACTCCACCATAAATGTACCTCAAATGTATGGCTCACTGAAAAGACAGTTCAGAGCATGCATGGTCTTAAGATGGGTAGACTGGGTTCATAACCAAATTCAACTATAAATGTATATGTTTCCACAGCTGTTTTCATATTCATAATCATCCCCAACTTGTAGGTCTCCCATGATACAGTTTCCACACAGATAAAACATAAAGAAAAGAATATAACCTTCTCTTTATTTTATACTGCATTTATATTATATTATTTGGTGTTCTGTATATGTTTTTAATTTGTCTGTATGGATTGTCTGTTGTGTTTATTTGTTTGTTTATTTATTTTCACATTCCATAGATTCAAATTAGGTTACAAAAACCTTGAGGATATAGAAATTGTTGTATTGTTATAAATATATCTAATACAAAACAGTTTCTTATCATACAGGTTAATTAGCATTCTTGTTGTTGCTAAACTGTAGTTTGTATTAAAATATTTTTCAAGTATACAACACTTATATACTATACAATTTAAAATTATTAGAGATGAGTTATATATACACTTTCATTGATCCCTATACAGAAACCATGATTCCTAATTAAAACTGTAATACCATATATTCTCAAATCTAATTCGCACCTCAATCTAATCTGCACCCAAATCTAATCTGCACTACTTTTTGCCGATTTCTTAAATGAAAAAAAAAGTTTGTTCACGGTTCTAATCTGCACCCATGGGAGGATGATGGTGAAGATAAAGATGATAGTGACTGGGTGAAGGATAACGATTCAGTTATGAGTGTTGACAGCGAGTCTGATGAATAATAAATTATAAATATTATATTATATATTATAAATAATAAATAAAATAATAAATTATTGTATCGTTCTTACGACATGTACAGTAGCTCTATCATTTTTCCAAAGTCCAGCTCACGACCACGAATCTAATCCGCATGCGATTCTAATCCCCATCTGATTTTTTAGCCCTCTGAAACTGTAAAAAGGGTGTGGATTACATTCGAGAATATACGGTACTCTTCCACTGAATAAAATGAATGTAAGTTAAGAAACCTTTTTAAGGCAGGTTTAAATAATTTTACCTCATTTTAGAGATTCTTTATTCTTAGTGGTAGGTGGTTGAATAACTTTATACCAGAGTAATAAGTGTCCTTCTGAATACAGTCAAGTTACACACTGGAGGATGTAAATTTGTATTCGATCTTGTGCTAATGTTATGGATTTCTTGGTTGGTTGTATACAAATCTTTAATCTTTACCACAAATAATAATACAGAAAATATATAATGGGATTTTAAAGGCAGAATTTCTAGTCTTTTAAACAACTGTCTGCAAGAATCCCTACTTTTTCATTTTGTCATGATCTGAATTATCCGTTCCTGAATCTTAAAAATATCAGTACTGTGTGGTGAGTTTCCCCAAAAAATTATACCATATGTTATTATCGAATGTACATATGAATATTAAATCATTTTTAGAATATCCTCTGACATGAGAGGTGTAATAACCTTGATTGCATAGCATGCCAAACTCAGCCTAGATAATATTTGATTGATGTGACATTTCCATGATAGTGTTTCCTCAATAGTTAAGTCGAGAAATTTTGTGTTTGTGCTGCTGGCAATTTGGTACTCATGACATGTTTCATATTCAGTTGTGTTATGGATGTATGCATGTATGTATGTACGTATGTACGAGTGTGTGTATGTGTGTGTGTGTGTGTGTGTGTGTGTGTGTGTGTGCGCGTGCGTGTATGTATGTATGCATGCAAGCACACATGTAAGTACATATTACATTTAAACGAAGCACAGCCTTGACTGCCTCACAACCACTATCAATAAACATGTTACTACAATCCATTCAGCATTAACAATAAATTATAATCTTTTTAGCTGCAAGTCACAAGTACCTGTTCTTCACTTGGGACATAGTTTGTTCCTTGTTAGTGTCACAACATACCCTTTAAATAAGAAAAACTTAACCCAAGAAACCTAAGTTCACCTGTGTAAAGCAAAAAATGAGAAATGTAGTAACTGTACATCATTCCAAGAGCCATGGCTACCACGCATGTGGCAAGAGTCAGAAGTAAAACATTATAATGTGTTCAGGTGTTTTCTATCAGATTCATGACATGAAGCAGGAAACTGGCAGAAACTAAAACAAAACATGTACATATAAGAGTGCAGACAGCTACTAGACTAATGGCTGGATGATCCAGGACTCTTCTTCTTTCTAAAATGTCCAATCAGCTCTGCGATCCAGGCAGCCTCCTACTAAAAGGGTACTATGAAATCTTTGCCTGGAGGTAAAACGGTCAAGTGATGAGGCTGACCACTCATCTCCACCTACCACATCAGTGGCAGGAGGATCTCATGAGCATAGCACTGAAATTTTGGATTCAGCAGAAGACAGGACAACTTTCTGACTAGCTCAGAAACGATTACAGTGCAGTTAGCATCCTCTAGTGGCTGTGTAGGGTGATACACATTAACATATACACAAATTTTAAAGGTACTATAGTCACGTAAAATTTTAATCTAAGAAGGTACCGAAATTAAACAACTCATCATGAACACATTACTGGCTTTATGAAAAAAAAAAGTCATTACCTGACACTAACAAACAAAATTCAGTAGCCTATTGAACTCTGTCTTTAATAATGCTAAAGTGCATGATTTAGCTTGCTGCAACATGGCAGTGTTTCGGGTTCTACAGTCAATAAATTTAAAAAAATAAAAACCTGCATTAATAATAAACTGTAACGTAGTTAGTGACTTGTTCCTTAATATGTGAGATTAGGGTTCTCATGACGATGATTAAGAAGGTAAATTTGAAGTACTTTTTATAAACAGACTGAGCACAGCAGAGGGGGTGGAAACATCAGTCGATATGCAACTATGTTAGGCACACTATAGCAATTAGTCCTGTGTTAAACAATATTCTCTGTAACATCTTGAATGTAATGCCATGATCAGGGTAGATGAAGACTGATGACAAACCCAGCAGGTTCCTCTGAAAAGTCCGCACACATGCACATCTTCCACGGTACATGGCATGACTTGCCACAAGACTGGTACCTTAAACACAACATAGAGTTGGGGGAGAGAGAGAGAGAAAAAAAAACACTAGTATTTTACTTCATGGCAATTTCTAATGTGTCTCTTGAGATCATATTTCCTTTTGCTAGAATAAGAACAGTAGTGACACCTCAGCTGCGGAATCTTTCCACATTCAAGACGAAAATGAGACAGCATATTCCTCTTATGACGGTATAACTTTGTGCAACCTGGACATGGGAAAATACCTGGACCACTTCTACGGAACTGTGCAACTTTATCTGTGGTAGTGATAAACTTAGCAACACTGCACAAAGTCTGTGGGTATGCCTGGTGATCCACTTGAGCATGACATTTTTGCAACATGCTCCATGAGCCAGCGCCTGAAACAGGCAGAAAGATGCTGTAATATCTATTCAAGGTACAAAATTCATGTCTTATGTCTGTCCAATATTTGAGTAGATCTAAGAAGGTTACTTGAAAAACAAAACAAATAAAGATTTTCATTGTAACCACATATTTATCACACCTGTTTAGTCAGTTCATATGGGAGAAGCAAGAAACATACAATGAGTTTCTGTAGTGAAGCAGCCACTTGGAAGACTGAAAAGGTAAAGGACGAATTACATTAAACCAGCTATTAAGGAACTGTGATATTGCATTAACTGCAAACATTATTCAGCAACAAAAACAATGAAAGTGTGGTCATGCACAGTGAAATTCAAAGAATTTTCAAGTGGTCGTTGCTTCTTTCTAAGGTACAACATTGTCAATTTCCTGGGAAGATGAAGCGAAACCTCCATCAGGTCAGTCACTACCTGTTTAAGTGTCAAACAAATCTTTTGCATAGTGTATGCTGCAACAAGGACAACTATATCATCTCTCTGAATCCACTGGTATTGTAAGAGAACGAACACCATCAAACTAAGAACTAATAATGGCACAGACAAGTCCAAGATCAATATTCACAACAGCTAACACATAAGTAATATTACATCACTGGATCTCAGTCATTAGCACATGAGTTTCAGTCAAGAGTTTGTAAGTCAGGGACTCTCTCTTCATATACACGTAGTTGCATGGCAGACAAACAGACAGAAGCACTGGTGATATGACTGATGTCACAGAGGCAACAAGTAAGAGTGACAGGACACTAACTTCTTGGCCCAGTCATGATCCTCTTACTTCACCACCATAAATCAGTCTATACTGCTTGTGCACTCAACATTACTTGTAAGGTGGCCTAGCAAGATACATAAAGGAACATAGAAACTTGGCAAACAGCAGCAAATTCAACATAATATCAACACACAATCCCCTGATTATTACAGCAGTGCCCAAACAAAGAAATATAAAGAGGACTGAAAGCAAAATTTTGCATACCATAGGTAACATGCAGATAAGCCTGAAGCAACAATAGAGACTGGACTCAAAAAAGCTGATGTTACTAAAATCACAAGACTGAAAACTGGGCATACATACCCAATCACTGTCCTAAATGGAGAGAAATTCTACACAATATATGAAGTGCAACACATACAAGGAAATACCAGCCCACATACTGGGCAATACTGGAGTCACAGTAGGTGTTTTCTTAGAAGCCATCAATATTATTCACAAGATCTCCAAACATACAAGTACTGTAACGAAGCATCAGGCACTGTAGGGCATTTAAAACAAGTTAGTATGATCAGGCAATAAGTTCTTCCATCAGTGTACTAAATCTTTCATCATTACACTAACTCGATAGTTTTAGCTGGTTGGACATTTTACATATTTAAAAAATCTTACATAGTAAAACAAAACCAACTAAAATACATGAAAATAAATCACATAGACTACAACATGTAATGAAAAATTATTATATGTGTAAATTAAAATAGAAAGAATATCACATGGGCAAATAAAACTTCCATGTTTCAAAACTTCAGAATTTAAAATAACACCTTTATAGAAGGCAATGAATATGTACTTCACATAAGGTTTGGGGTTTACACAGCAGTGAGAATTTAAATTCTAGCCTTGTAAGTTACGCCACTGTGTCTGATAGCCTACGTAAGTGCAGGGCCTCATAACCTTGACCTTCATTATCCACACCTAGTGTATGATTTCAAATACATGATGATGATGATGATGATGATGATGATGATGATGATGATAATACACAGCCTGTATTAAGTTCCAAATCATCCATTTGGTTTGCATACTGTTGCAGTTTGACATCCCTGCACTAGGCCTTCAAGCTTTAATTAATTCAATACTTATCATAACTTCAATTTAAAATGGTATAACTTCAAATCAATGGATGAACCTAATGTACCTTAACCTCTATCAATCAACATATGTGACATAAGATGTATGTAATTCAAGGGTTTTCTGTGAAATATAAAACATTTTATGATCAATTATGTTTCTGGTTCATTAGCACCTACCACTTGTCTGTAGCAGATACAACATGCAATCATGTGACCAAACAAGACACCAAAATCACGCAGTAAAAACATTAATTTTTGTGTTCTTAGGTCATTTTAAAGTATTGGAATAAAGTAAAACATGTACATTCCCGTTACATGGTTAACTGCTTCCCAAATGTATGTACAGAAAAACTGTTAATACGAACTTGGAATAACTAGTTGCTGAAATAGATTCTGAAAATACTGACATTCAGAAGATTCCATTTGACTTCAATGTCGTGATACCAAAGACAATAGCCCTAGCAGTAATTAACATACTTATGAAAAGTGATGGATGGAAGCAGTATCTGCTTTTCTGAACCAATAATAAATTTTGAAATTAATACAAGTGCCACAGATTGCATAAACATATCTCATTCTTTTTAGCAGTTTAAAAAGCTACCTGTACAACAGTCAAGCATGTAACTTAGTTTTAAGTCATTTTATTATATATACATTCCTTTTGGAAAAATATAAATGTATGAATGAATAAATATTTTAAGAGAAGGGTCAGTCTTCTGGTGCCAGACTTCCTGTAATAATTTCTGAACCAACCAACCAACCAACTTTCAGTAAGTCTGTCATGAACACTGAAGTTAATTAAAGATTCATGAAAACACGGATGAATTAAGAGATATTTGATTTTCTCACAACAGCCAGTATGAAGACTGCTGTCTTTGAAACATGAAGTGATGCAGTCTGATGGAAGTGGACAGATGTTTCAGAAGATATTACTGCCTCCATCATAAGGGCAGACGAACACACTGCTGGTGGTGCTCATGGAGGCTGCAAGAACCTTTGAAATGTCAGAACACTACTACTGAGTATATGATATTACTTCTAGAAGACAGCAACATTCAATGATAAATTAACCTATCTGATATACATACACTGAAATGTCTTTTATTACAGATCTGCAACATGTTCATTTTTAAGTACATTTCTTAGAACAATTCAACGCTTCTTTGGAACAGATCATATTTGCATCATTGAAATAAATATTATGACATCTTCTGTAATGATCAACAACAATGTGACTTGAATTATAAAGATCTCAATTGAGCCATTGTCAAACATTGTACACTATACTGCCTTTGGCAATGGTATTCATGCATAAATGTGTCACTGATGTAGTTATTTGCAAGGTTAGAAACTGTGTCTCAAATTTACTGACAGCTGCTCTTTGCTACCATGGCTACTTCAATGTCTGGAGTCAAGATTTTGTGGTTAATGTGCATTCTGACTAATCATGTAATGAATACCATACATATTTAAACCAAATATTTAATAATTATATGGAACATCCTTCTGATCATCGAATATCACTTGCGTATTTTGTTAATCATGTTCACTGTTGCTTGAAAACTTTAACTATTTATCAGTCAAAGGGTTCATGAAAATTAAATTGCTGCTCATATTTGCCAAGGGTACAAAAAGCTAAGTATACAATAAAGGTAAATCTTACTTCTTCTACCTGATTTGAGTTATACTCTTTATTTTTTTAACTCTGCATAGTAGTTTGATCATCCCGTCATACATAAACAACATATTAATACCTTCAAAAGTTTAATTTTCTTTGTTGCATATATAACCCGTGTCTTACATCATGAGAGGAATGCAAAATGAAGGTGTTTGAAAACAGCATGGTACGACGAAGAGAATATTTGGATCCAACCTTGAATATTGAGAAAATTATATAATAACAAGCTTAATGAATTGTTATGGTGATTAAATTAAGGAAGATGTACTGAGCAAAACACACAGCAGAGTAAACATCTCCTGATGTTTTCTGCACAGCATGCATGTAACAAATGAGAAGTATACTTCTCATTTGTTAGATGCATGCTGTGCAGAAAACATCAGGAGATATTTACTCTGAAATTGACACACTGAATTACCAAAGAACACACAGGCATATCTGCTGAGAGTTACATGCTGATTGTATGTAAGTTACAAGATTGTGCCAATATTCATGGCACACAAAAGCTCCTTGCCCCAGAGGAAGTCAGAAGGGATATGATTTTAGGAATTAGAAAATTATACAGTAGCCTTATGGTGGAAGGTAAGTAATTACTTAGGCTACGAATATATTATTCCATTTTGGTTTATACTTGTTCAGTGACATAAATATGTACAATAATATAATAAAACTGTTACACTTGGTAAGCTTTAATGTTAAGATGCTTATAACACTACACAACTTTAAATATAATACTGTAAATTCTTATTCTAAATGCATATCCTCATTTCTACAAGATAAACCAGTGAAGATTAACTTTACGTACAACCATTTACAATTTACAACATACAGAACTCAACACTAAAGGCACACTGGCATCATTACACTGGAAACAATGCAGTTAAAGAAAATTTCTGGTACAGAAGTTGCAAAAAGCAATAAACAAATGCCATTTGCATAACTATTTTCAAATTTATTTAACACTTCAAGTAAAACTTCAGGAACAGGGTGATAGAATTATGTGACATTTCTCCTGCTAATTGATTAACACTCACTTTCATGTTAGGATCACAAATGTTTAAAAGTGACTCATATTATTTCAGCTGGACAGACCAAGGTTCGAATCCCAGCAAGGGCAAGAGATTTTCTCTCTTCTTCAAAATGTCCAGACCAGCTCTGTTGGCTCACCTAGCATCCTATTATATGGGTATTTGGGACTCTTCTCCAGGGGCAAAGCATCTGGGATGTGAGGCTGATCTCTCACCTCCATCCTGTGCCAAGGTTAGGAATAAGTGGAGACATACTTCCACTATCCCTAAATGTGTTGAGGGCATGGACAGGGGTAACATTACTAGTTGTTTATATTGTGTATTTTTATGACTTACACCACATCCTACTGTACCTTTCACAAACTTCTGGATCAATGAAATGTACAATATATGAATGTATGTATATAAATTAATACCTTTGGCCCATTTCAATGACACACTGAATAGCCTGAAAACCATCTCATATATGAATAAAAGTGCCTGAAAATTGCCACTAATAAAAAAGCACATGAAGTTATCATGGTTTTTCCATAGAGGAAAAGTTTTAAAACAAAGACAAGACACTGTTTGTGATTAGGATATGATTGAAGAAAGAAAGGAAGAAATGAGAGAAAACACTGCATTAAAGTAACACATATATAAAACGCTCATCTCAAAACACCTTCCACTCTCCTGGAATTGTGAGATATATGTCCAGGAAAGCATTTTCCACAGCTGAAGAATAAAAGGTCAACAGTACTACAAAAAAGTAATGCCAGGTATCTTCAAATTTTTCAAACCAAAATAAGAAATAAAAAATTCTAATATCACATTTATATGCTTAAATCAATGAATAATAAATATCTGACATTCCTATAAGACTCTGATACATCGGCCTATTTGGATTCTGCTATGGTTAAGTGCACAGTACTGAGTGGCACATACAGTATGCCAGTATGTACAAATAAACTTATCACTAATGTCAGAGGAAATATTTGTTGCTCTGAACCATAACTCTAATTCTATTCATTATCACATTTAGTACAAATATTAATCACTAAATACTTAACAGACTAGGTTTGAAAAAATAATATTGGCAACAGTTACCTTCAAATATTCTTTACCATGACACAATGACTACACCCTTTCTACACCTTTCTTTGGCATCTGTATAAAGTGAAAACAAACCCACATACATAGCTTAACAACTTTTTTCTTCTAGGATGTTGCACTTTGTAGTCACCAATAACCAATGTTTCAAAAAATTGCTACCTCCATCTTCAGGACTTTAACCCACCTACCAAGACTACATGGCAACACATTACAGAAGACAGCAATATTCAGTTGCCATTGTGAGAACCTCAAATCACACAAAATATTGCTCCACTGTCTAAGGGCCACAGATATATGATATTAATGACATTATTTCTCACATTTTGGGAACAATAAGAATGTGATTACCACAAATGGTATATTAAGTCCTTTTAAAATGTCTTCACACTTGAAAGTGACTATTACCTTTGTCATGTCTGTCCATTCATCCATCTGTCCATCTGTTTAACTGTCAACATGTATCACATCAGATCCCCTGGGCACATTTTTGTGTTTTATACTGGAGACTTCCATTAAAATCTGTCACTGAATTCAAAATTTGGCTACGGTTGGACAAAAATGTCAGGAATTTTACATGAAGATCTAAGTATGGGTTATTGTTGCCAACAACATGAAATAGCCACAAAAGTGCAGTCTTCGAGTGCAGTCATATCAGGTCATTAGGCTAGCCTAGGAGATATAAAGATAATGTGAGCACACCACAATGTTATATTATGCATACATTGCATATCTTGTTTTGCAGGTAGTTACTTCATGACACAATGAAACTAGGGGGCTATGTGAGATCTCAGGTTCTCATGGCAGCAAACATTCAGGCTGCAGTCTCCTGGAATGAAATGCTGTGTACCTTGGTAGGTTGGTACCAATATTTCATAGGAATCTCTGCCACTGTCCTGAGGATCAAAGACTCAGGTCCAACTATTCTTACATTGGTTATTCGGAAAGTAAATACCGTCTGCGCATATCTTTCACGCATCCTTCAGACTGTCACTTTGCACATGTGCAATGACTTTCTCTATCATTTGAAAAGCCACAGACGCCATTTCATAAAATTCGTGTTATGTTTATGTTTGTTCCCGTGCGTTAAACATGTTTAAAACAATTGAAGGGGCTGCCGACTGTGAAATACAGTCTGTAATTAGTTTTTTGAATGCTACGAATGTGCTACCAAGTGAGATTCATCACCAGACCTGTCAAGTGTATGGTGACAATGCAATGAGTGATGGCATGGTTAGGAAATGGGTTCGGATGTTCAATGAAGGATGAGAGAACATGCACGATGAGGTGCATAGAGGGCGTCCATCTTTGGTGAATGATGATTTGGTGTATAAGGTCAACTCATTTAAGCTGGAACAAATGGACCACCCCCTGTACAGCCCCAATTTGGCGCCAAGTGATTATCACCTCTTCCTACACCTACAGAAGTTCCTGGGTGGCAAGCTATTTGACAACGATGATGACCTGAAAGATGTAGTGCACAAGTGGCTAACATCATAGGCAGCTGCATTCTATGAGGAGGGTATACAAAAGCTTGTGCCCCGCTACGATAAGTGCCTCAATAATAGCGGCAAATATGTGGAAAAATAGTTTGAAGAATGTAGAATCTGATAGCAATAAAATTTTATACATAACCTTACTCAATTCTTTTTTACAGCGAAACGGTACTTACTTTCTGAATAAGCCTCATATAATCTCAAGAAGAAAGCAATACTTTCCTGCAAACATTCTGAACTGATCTACATACTACATGGTATCACATCCCAAGAGGACTGTGATTCTGTAAGACCACATGTCCAAACACTATTTAAACAGAGAGTTTTGTTCACAGGAATGTCTGTACTTACAGTAACAAAATTATGTGTGGAAACACTAATAATACAGACATAAATTATGAATATAAAATCCTTATCCTTCGAAGTAGGACAGTTCTTTACACAGACAGTTTTCACTTACGCCCATACTGACTGACATATTTCCATAACAGATTATTAAATTAGGTACAATTAAATGCTGAGAACAAAAACTGTGACTAATTAAAAGAAGGAACACAATATACTGGTAAAATTTCAATATTGAAGGTGTCTTTTTCAATAGCCATTTCAATTCAAAAGCGTGAAATCTTCATCTACTCTCGTAGTTCTCAATATAAAAAGCTGTGTGTGCGTGTGTATGTGTGCGCATGTGTGTGTGTGGGTGCATGTGTGTGTTTGTGTGTGTGTGTGTGTGTGTTTTTGGTGAGGGATGCTGTTCCCATTTTCAGGTGAGAGGCTACATATACATACAGTCCTCCCAGTTCTGCCCCTTGGCACAGCTACTCTTATTATGTTGCAGGATTGAAAGTAGTGCTACCAGAAAAGCCCACCAACATAGCAGGAATCTCTTCACAACATCCCCACTTGAACAAAGAAATAAAACTTGCACGGATTCAGTTTCTGGTCCATACAGCATAACACAAAGTTATATGATTGTTATAAATATTTATTCTAAAAGACAGACATTCCAGCTTGCTTGATTAGTAACCAGAGTCATACGAAAACTTAGAATAATCAATGAAATCCAAGTATCGATGCCGCCCTGCTATATGACGGGTCAGATGAGCCTTTTGTTTGGTCTTATATGGACAAAACGAGCAATGAAACTGAGGAGCTTTGCCACATTCCAGTCTTACATGTCTCCGGAGGTTAGTCCTCCAGTTATATACTTTGTTGCAACGTGGACAAGAGTATGCTGCCTGCTGAGCAGTGGAGGTAGTACTGTGGGTCATGTTTGGAGATTGTAATTCCTGATCTGTCTGGTAGATATGTTGTGTCTGCTGTTCTTGTAGGCTACCAATGGACCAAACATCAGGAACACCTGCAAAAAAAAAATCAGGAAGTCAATGTCTATCTCAAATTCAATATATGTTATTGTCAGTTTGATAAACATGCTAGATTTGTAAAATGTGAAAGTAATGGGAAGAAGCTGGCATGATCCAATTTCTAAAATTGTGAAGCCTGAAATTCAGCTAAACAACACGTAAAAATCGAGCCCCTTAAAAAAAAAAACACTACTACTACTACATTATAAAGACCAACCACTTAATGCTGTTGGGGAAAACAATTGCTGTTTATTTCCAGAATCATACAAACTCAAATAACCTGTGTTTGCAAAAATGTGGAGTGTTCTAATCTTACACAGGTGGTACATACTGAAATCACAGTTATATGATGGATTACAGAAATCAGTCCAATATGTTTCATATTCTGTACATTAATTAGATGCATACAACATATTAGATGACCAACGAATGCGTTTTTGTTTCGCGGATGCAATTTTATTGCAGTCACCAATATGTTTTGGTCACTCCTGTGGCTATCATCAGGTTGGTGAGGACAAGAATACAGATGTAATTTAAATGTGTCTAAACCACTCCACAGTTTAAAAATCATGGGTATAAAATCTCAGAAGTTAAAAACTGTTGTTTGGAGTATGTGGAGTCATGTACATAAAAGATACATGTAGTGAATTATGAGCCTGATTGTTGGGCAATGGTATACTCTACAAACTATATCATAGTGAACTGCACAAAACTCAGAAATGTTTCTGCATTGCCTGTGAACACAGAGGGAGAATAGGTGAAATGGGCATCAACTTTGGTAGACAAGAATGACAGATGCTCCAAGACAAATACACTACAGGGTGTGCTATGATTCTAAGTATTGTACATTAACACAGGATGGGGCATGTATAGTGATCTATTTTAAAAATGAAATAAAAACATATTAAATGAATAAAGTGTGTATTTGAAGAACTCAACATTGTAACACCACTGGAAAGACAATAACAGAAACTAATTTTTAAAAATCATGTCCATCAAGTGAGCACCCCTATTTGCAATGCACTGCTGCAATCCATTGTGGCAACTGTCACCCCACGAAGAATGTCCTTAGTGATGCTGCAAACCTCCAAGCAAATCCTTGTTTTCATCTCTTCAATATCTTGCAATATATGAGAGTACACTTCTTTTAAATATCCCCATAGGAAAAAGTCCGAAGCTCTCTAAATCCAATGACTGTGACAACCACAGAACATCCCCAAACCTGGAGATAATGTGTCATAACTGGGTGGGCAGTGGCCCCATCTAGTTGAAACCACAAGTTTCCCACATAAATCTGACATTACTGTAACTCGGGATAAGATAATCTGTAAGCATTTGTATGTAGCATTCTGCATTCACAGTTACTGCTGCCCCATCATCATTAAAAAAAAAAAGGGGGTGGGCACCCATTGATCCAACTGCACACCGAACATCAGCTTTCTCAATATAGACTGGTCTATCATGAAGTGCTGGAGGACTTCCAGATGCCCAACATCTAAAGTTCTGTTCGTTCACAAATCACATGAGGAAAAATTTTCCACATCATGCATCAGAAGGGAGTTCACAAAATTGTGATTATCCTGTGCCATAGCAAGTAAAGTCTAACAACAATGTAAATGTATGCCCTTGTCATGTTGACAGCTTTTGTGTTAAATGAATTTTGTAAGGGTGTAAATAAAGGTTACAATGCAAAATTCTTGTAAGGCTTCTCTACGACATCAGTAACGTAAGGGCGTGTGTCACCTTGTTGCACATCAGGGGTTACGTTGCCACGCACGACAAATTGCTTCATGTTCTCCCATGTTCTGACTATTGCACATGCGGGTGGTTCGTTCTGCACTGTTCCAGTTCTACGTCATTGTGGTAACCATTTGCGAATCATTTTATTTTATGGAGGTAGTCCCCGACTGTGTTGATCTACAAATTCCCGTCTAAATGCTCCCTGCGCCTGAACTGTATCATTGGGTTTAACAAACTGTGCCACACGGAACATGCTATCTACCCGCACACCATTGCGAAATACATCCCAGTGTAACCTAAGACTCACTTGTTGTATACTACTTTCGTTCACTTCGCCCACTATTCAGTGTTGCCAACTTAAAAGTAAATCGCTCTGAACACCCCATGCTGTACACTACAAAGCATCTCAATCCATCCGATCAGTCCTTTACACCAAGTGGTGAAAGAAATACACAAACTTCCAGTTTTCTACACAGCAATTCGGCACAGGATAGTTCAGCATCAAGGGATACTTATCAGCTGATTACATTCCTGACTTAGGTCTCAACCTTTGGAAAAGTGTAACTGAGGATCAGCAACCAGTTACATGCTCCCATATTTGCAATGCCCCTTGCTTAACTCGATCAGAATTTCTATTATGCTGACATCCTCAGTTTCTCCATATAAAAACCAGGTAAGTGCCTCAAAATAGCAGCCATTGCTCCCCAGTCCTCCATTCATAATTATTTACCGTCCTTGCATTTAATACTATCTAACCTAAACATCTGATAAAGAGTTATTATTAAATTAACATAAATAAATTTCCCCTTGCACTTAATACTATCTAACTTAAACATCTGATAAAGAGTTATTATTAAATTAACATAAATAAATTTCCCCTTGCACGTAATACAAGGTGCGGCAGAAAAACCTGACGGTTTTCAAAATGAAATAACACAATGAGGTTTCACTTTTTTATGTAAAAGTTGTTATCATTGGAAAACTCAATACATGCTATTTTAAGTTTTGAAAACTACGTCACTCAGATGTCTCCCACCTTTTCTCAAACACTGCTTCAGGCTTACTCCAAGATTTTCCATCACCCGACGAGTCATCTGCTCCGAGATCGCCGCGATTTTTTCCTTTTATGCTTTGCTTTAATTCCGCAGTGGTTCTAGGCTTAGAGATGAAAACTTTGCTTTTGAGATACCTCCATAAAAAGTAACCACAAGCGGAGAGATCAGGCGAACGTGCCGGCCATGGAACATCGCCGCCACCGGAAATGACATGTTGTGGAAACATTTCCCACAGAAAATTCGTCGATGCCCTTGCTGTGCGGGCTGTTGCTCCATCTTACTGAAACCATACTGATGAGAGATCGATCCCACAACGTCGTAACTCAGGTTCACAGAAGTTGCGTACCATTCCCACATAGCGCTCGGATGTCACAGTAACGGCTGTACCTTCGTTGACTCCAAAGAAGTAAGGGCCAAGAACTCCAAACGATGCGATCCCACAGCAGACAGTCAAATCTTTCGCTGTGGAGAGGACGCTGATGAGCTCTTGTGGATTTTCAGGTGCCCAGTAGCGATAATCTTGTTTGTTCACATAACCTGACAAGTGGAAATGTGCTTCATCAGTCATTAGGACAG
>Ga0123357_10002521_pt1 | contig 20500 bp, 16 predicted proteins | sample TergutEmb28metaG_FD_89873 | JGI IMG/M metagenome (GOLD analysis project Ga0123357, IMG submission 89873) | Embiratermes neotenicus P4 segment gut microbial communities from Petit-Saut dam, French Guiana - Emb289 P4 | ecosystem: Host-associated > Arthropoda: Insects > Digestive system > Gut ... | reverse complement strand
GGCTCAAAAAATACGGGACAGAGGTAGAGGCTAACTGATAAGCGATAGCCGTCTTATCGACATACATATACCCTTGTGTACGAAGTTTTTCAAAGGATTGTATGCCTATCGGAAGTTTACGTACCTGTTCCATGATATAATTTTTTAACGACAAAGGTAACTTATATTTTGCAAATTATCAATAGCAATGCAACCTTCAAAATTCCGACGTGAAATGGAAACGAATTTCTTTAAAATCCTGTTGCGCCATTTGCAGTACGTAAGAAGAATCGGCAAGAAAAACGTCGCGCCCTTCCTTGTCAAGCGCGATGTATTGAAACTTCCGTTTTTTGAAATTTTCCAGCGCTTCCGGCGAATCGCTTTCAATCCAGCAGGCTTTGTACAGCGAAAGCGGTTCCCAGCGGCATTGCGCTCCATATTCGTGTAACAGACGGTATTGAATCACCTCAAACTGCAATTGACCGACCGTACCGATAATCTTTCTTCCATTATATTGATTAATAAAAAGTTGAGCAACTCCTTCATCCATCAGTTGATCTATTCCTTTGTTCAGTTGCTTGGTTTTCATTGGATCGGCATTTTCAATATACTTGAACATTTCAGGGGAGAAACTCGGTAATCCTTTGAAATGCAGATTTTCGCCGGAGGTAACAGTATCGCCGATCTTGAAATTTCCGGTATCAGGCAAGCCAATAATATCGCCGGCAAAAGCTTCATCAACCGTTTCCTTTTTCTGCGCCATGAAAGCGGTAGCAGAAGTCAGTTTCATTGATTTATCAAAACGAACATGCTTGTAATTGGAATTTCGTTCAAACCGCCCGGAGCAGATTTTCAGGAAAGCGATGCAACTCCGGTGATTGGGATCCATATTGGCATGAATCTTGAAGATAAATCCCGAAAAAGGATCCGTTTCCGGATAAACCAAACGCTCTTCCGCCTGTACCGGACGCGGCGAAGGAGCAATCCGGATAAAACAATCGAGCAGTTCTTTTACACCGAAATTATTTAAAGCCGAACCGAAAAACACAGGCGCTAAATCGCCTTTCAGGTAAGCATTTACGTCAAATGCAGAATATACGCCTTCAATCAGTTCCAAATCGGCGCGTAACTGTCCGGCTTCTTTATCTCCAACGTATTTTTCCAAATCGGGACTATTTACGTCCTTGAATTGAATAGATTCCGTAATGGTTTGTTTGCTGGGAGTATATAAATCCAGTTTTTCCTCGTAAATATTATAAACGCCCTTGAATTTCGGTCCCATTTCAATAGGCCAGCTCAAAGGGCGAACCGGAATATTCAATTCCTGTTCCAAATCATCAAGCAGGTCGAAAGGCATAATACCGTCTCTGTCCAATTTATTGACAAAAATCATGACCGGCGTTTTACGCATGCGACAGACTTCCATCAACTTGCGGGTTTGCGCTTCTACGCCTTTAGCAATATCCACGACGATAATAACGCTATCGACGGCAGTTAATGTCCGGTAAGTATCTTCGGCAAAGTCCTGGTGTCCGGGCGTATCAAGGATATTGATTTTACAGTTTTCATAATCGAAACCCATCACGGAAGTTGCGACTGAGATACCCCGCTGTTTTTCGATTTCCATCCAGTCCGACGTAGCGGTCTTACGGATTTTGTTGGATTTAACGGCTCCCGCCACATGAATCGCTCCGCCGAAAAGCAACAATTTCTCGGTCAAAGTAGTTTTTCCTGCATCGGGGTGGGAAATGATTGCAAAAGTTCTGCGGCGTTGTATTTGTCCGGCGCCGGGCGTTATTTCTTTTGTTGATTCGTCCATTAATCTATTAATTTTGCGCAAAAGTACAAAATTGGCAGCAATTAACGAAATCCGAAAAGAGGATATTGGATAAAATTATTCAAATAAAATTTGTTTTATGTGACAAATAAGTATTATCTTTGCATAATTTCTAAGGTAAAAACCATAATATAATACTTTTATAGATAATTTTAAAAAATAATTGTCAATAGTGAGCTTGGAAACAAAGATAATATATGGAAGAATTTAAGAATGCCCGAATAAATAAATTTTTGAAGCAGGCAATAATAATTTACTACATATTAATGATTGTCATCGCGTGTGTTTTGGGCATTATGGCGCATTCGCTTTTACGTGCGGACTGGATTATCGGATACGCTGCCATATTTGTTTTGCTGCATATTCAGTGGTTATTTTTTGATATAAAAACCAAGTTTAGAGAAGACCGATATTTTACTCCCCAATACTGCGTCTTCATGTTTACCTATACGTTTCCTACCGTTTTGATTTTTTGGCAAATCAATGTTTATTCTATTTTGCTGTTATATATACTTTTACCGCTGATTATCATGTTTCGTTTCTATGCTTCAAAATTTCTGGCTTATGCAGTTGGGTGTTCGCTTCTATATATTTCGGCAGTTATTATTGTTTCCACAAAGGTTCAAATTCTGCACATAGATGTAAAGCCTGATACTGTAGCCAAGCTAAATATAACTATTTTAATCGCTGCAACGTGTTTTATTGTCGTATATTTTTATTTCTATCATCAAATTCTGAAACAACTGAATGATAAAATTGTAATCTCTGTTGAGGAAGAGCAAGAAATGCCGATAACAGAAAATGCACAATTGAAAGAACTGTATAACAAGGTTATTGATTATTTTGAGAAAAAACAGCCTTACCGTCAACAGAGTTATTGCCTTGCTATGCTCGCAGCCGATTTAAATACCAATACTAAATATCTCTCCAATGCAATAAATATATATTTTAATGGCACTTTCGACGGCTTGCTTAACAAGTATCGCCTCCAATATGCAAAGAAACTGCTCGATGAAGGTTTAGCTGAAAAATATACGATGGAATATATATATACTATGTCAGGTTATTCCAGCCGATCTACGTTTTATGAAAATTTTCGCAGAACATTTAAAATGACACCTTTGGAATGCCAGAAAATGAGAAATGTAAATGAATTAGTGTCTAAATAGCGTTTTCCTGATTTCCATACATAATTCTATTGATTATTAAGCGAATATAAATTTTCTACATCATAGCTGCCTGCCTGTTTTTTCTTATTTTGGACAGGCAGACAAACAAACAGACAATCAAAATGTGCGTATCTGTGTCAATTTAATTATACATTTGCGAAGTAATATGTATAATGTGCATTCATATTATTATAAGTGACAAATTACCAATTTTAAAAATTTATTATCAGCAAATGAAAAAGTTACTATTACTGACAGGCATATTAGCCATGTTAACTATGCAAGTTCTTAATGCTCAAGTGACGGTTGGCTCTCTGGAGCCGCCTGTTTCCGGATCTTTACTTCAGTTAAAAACGATTAATGATTCCGCTTCAAAGGGGGATTTTAATGCAACAAAAGGACTCGGTCTCCCGAGAGTAGCATTGGTTAAGAAAGATGAATTGCAACCGATGTACTCAGCAGCTGACGCCGCCGCTTTAACTGCCGATCAGAAAATGGCGCACAAAGGATTAATCGTTTATAATCTTACGGATGATGATAATGAAGGGCTTGCTTCGGGTTTGAATTTTTGGAACGGAGAGAAGTGGAACAGCCTTCAAAACGCAAAGGAAAATGCCATTGCTCAAGTCCTCTGTTCTCAGATTAAGGTTTATGGAAATTATGTTCGAGGAAGACAGACTACGCCTCAGGAGGTAATATCCATACCGCTTGATGTAACGAAAACGGGGATATATGCCATTACTGTCAATGCTATGAAGAATGGCGTTTCAAACGGATATTCTTTCTCCGGAAGCGGCGAATTTCTGTTCCCCGGAACACAGGTCATTACACTGACAGCGCAAGGGGCTCCCACCGAAGATGATTACAGTTCAACGGATCCCAGCGTGGGCGACACTATCCAAATTATTTTTAACGGAAATCCCATATCTATGCCATGTTCCAACATAATTATTCCGGTTACTCCTCCCTTATCTGATTATTCGCTGTATTGCGGCTCTTCAACGGTATATGGGGTATATACGGTATTGCCTGATCCAACGCCTGCGGATACTCCAAACAATTACATTGAAATATATGTAGAGGTATCGAGCAATGCAAGCGGCAGCGGCTGGAGCGCAGTGACCGACAAGAAAAGCGGAGTATCTTTTCATGGATCAGGAGTATTTACAACCACAGGACGTCAACCGATCAGACTGTATGCCGATCCCGGCACGAAACCGACTACTTACAATCCCATACAATTGACAATCTCAGCCGAAACCATGAATGGAACGACTACTTGCGATGTTACCGTGCGTGCGGCATATACAAGAAAGAAGATAATGGCTGTAGGCGACGCCAATACTGGATACGGCTATTCTGCACAAGCTGGCGCTTCGAGGAGGTTATTGATGAGTACAGCCAACTTTGGAAGCGATTTGACCAGTACGGTAGTTATGCTTGCTACAGGAAGTACGGGGGCAGCCGTTACAGCTGCGCCGGCAAACCCTACGCCTACCTCGGGTAGAACTTATAATTACAATGCTTTTGATTTTACCTATTTTTCTACTGCGCTCACTGCCGCAAATATGCAGTGGGCAATAGATAATAAAGTAGATATCGTTATATTAGGTTATAATCATACATGGAACGCAAGCATTGCACAGATAGCGTTGCAATACTTGAGCTTGGGAGGCGTTATTTTAGATTTTTGCGAGAACACAACTCCACAATACATATTAAATGCAATATTTGGCGTATCCAATGTCAATGGATCAGCCGATGGAAATCCAATGTATGCGCCAATGGCTAATTTCCCCGATCCGATATTGAATGGACCGTTCCAACCGGAGGGATCTACTTCTTTGGGCGGTTATTATTTAGGAGGAGATACGGAGACAAGGTTGTACGGATTTTCAAATATTCCTTCAAGCGGAATAATTGTATATGCCTATACGGGACGAGGTAATCCCGTTGCATTGCGAACTACCGGTCAAAGGTATGTGTTGTTCGGAGAAGGAGGATTCTTGACTAACGATGATAATAGAAGTTGGTTAAGTAATGTGACAGAACCTTTTGCAACAACACGGGATCTTAGTATGAGCGACCCTGCTTACAACACATTATACCAGCCTGCTCCACGACCGTCTTCAGGTACAACTCCAACCACTTATGCTTATCCCATTTACAATTCGTACTTTTTTGCAAATGCGATAGCTTGGGCGATTGATCAGTCACAGTTTTATGGAATTAATACGAAATAAGATTTGTGTTTTGTTGAGGGCTTAATACAAATCGCCCAAAATGTTTCATATAATTTTCTTGTTTTGGGTTGTTAAGAGGTTGCTGTTAAGCAGCCTCTTTTCATAGAAAAAAACAGCCTCTTCGTTTGCAGATGCAATTTTTCCTATTAACTTTGCGTAGATTTTTAAACTTGATTTGATGCGAAAATTTCTTTTACCGGCAGCCTTTTTGTGCTTATTATCCTCTTGTTCCAACAAAATCCAACAAGAGAATATTATTACGGTTACTATTGAACCTCAGCGTTATTTCGCCGAACAACTGACGGATACGCTTTTCCGTATCGAATGTATGGTACCGGCGGGAACAAGTCCGGAAACTTATGACCCTGCTCCAGCTCAAATGGCGAATCTGGCTCGTTCAAAAGCGTATTTTTGTATTGGTCACATTGGTTTTGAAGAAGTTTGGTTAAATAAACTCAAACAAAATTATCCGCAAATTCCTTTCTTTGATAACAGTCAAGGGATTTCATTGATTACTTCCGAACATTCCCACGAAGGAGGCTTTGATCCGCACACATGGAGTTCCCCAAAATCTGCCCGCTTGATTGTGCAAAACATGTACGAAGCCTTGATTGCGGTTGATCCGGCAAACAAAAACAGATATACCGCTAATTTGCAGCATCTGCTTGAGCAAATTGATTCTATAGACAACAAAATCACGCAATTGCTGCATAATTCCACACAAAAAGCATTCATTATTTATCACCCTGCATTAACCTATTTTGCGCGGGATTACGGATTGAAGCAATACGGTATTGAAGCCGACGGCAAAGAGCCTTCACCGGAACAATTGAAGACGTTGATGGATACTGCAAAGGAAAAAGGCATTAAAACCGTTTTTGTTCAGCAGGAATTTGATCGAAAGAATGCGGAATTGGTTGCTAAGGAAACTGGTTGCCGGTTAATAGTGATAAACCCTTTGTCGTACGATTGGGGAACAGAAATGTTACACATTGCTCAAGCTTTATCAGATGAATAAAACGTTGGTAGAAATAGAAAACATGTTTGCCGGTTACAATGGAACGGCTGTCTTGAAAGCAATTGACCTGCAAATTTTTGAGCAGGATTTTCTGGGAATAATCGGTCCGAACGGCGGAGGAAAAACGACATTGATTAAAACCATTCTTGGGTTGCTTAAACCGTTCTCCGGAAGTATTTTATTTAAAAATGAACTGTTAAAAAACCATATCGGCTATATGCCGCAAACGCATCAAATCGACCGGAAGTTTCCGGTTGTAGTTTCGGAAGTGATTGAATCCGGTTTGATTGCTGAAAAAAAACTTTCCCGTGCAGCCCGAAAAGCCAAAACGTGGGAAATGATCCGGCGAATGGACATTGAAAACGTAGCCGGTAAAGCAATCGGCGAATTGTCGGGCGGTCAATTGCAACGCACGCTGTTGGCTCGGGCGGTCATCAACGACCCTGAGCTGCTTATTTTAGACGAACCCAATTCGTATGTCGATAAGCGTTTTGAAACTTATTTTTACGAACTGTTGAAAGAAATTAATCAAACGACAGCGATTGTGCTGGTTTCCCACGATATTGGAACGGTTATTTCGACCGTAAAAAATATAGCCTGTGTGAATGAAACTTTGCATTATCACTCAGGAACCGATGTAGATGGCGATTGGCTGGAAGAACATTGGGCTTGTCCGTTTGAGGTGATTACTCACGGCGATCTTCCTCACCGTGTACTGAAAAAGCATGGAGAATGAAATATAATTTTTGTTCACAGAATACGTTTAAATATCGTTATGGAAACAAGTTTGGTTTTTGCTACGAATAATGAGCATAAATTGACGGAAGTCAAAGAAATTGCAGGCGATACTTTTCGGGTATTGTCACTGAAAGACATTGGCTGTTTCGAGGATATTCCCGAAACTGCCGATACGTTGGAAGGCAACGCATTACTGAAAGCCCGTCATGTGAAACAAAAATATGGCTACGATTGCTTTGCCGATGATACCGGATTGGAAATAAGAGCGCTTCATAATGCGCCCGGCGTCTATTCGGCTCGCTATGCAGGAGAAGCTAAAGATCCGAAAGCCAATATGAATAAAGCGCTCAGTGAAATGCAAAATCAAACCGATCGTTCAGCCTGCTTTCGTTCAGTCATCGCCTTGATTATCGGTGAAAAAGAATATCTTTTGGATGGAAGCATCGAAGGAACGATTATCCATGAGGCAAGAGGAAATGCAGGCTTCGGTTATGATCCCATTTTTCTTCCTCAAGGCTATACGGAAACTTTTGCCGAAATGGGCGCTGATGTAAAAAATTCAATCAGCCACAGGGCTGAAGCAATAAAGAAGTTAAAACAATTGGTAGATGCGAAACAAAAAATATAGAACAGGATTATTTTGCTTTGTATTATTTCTTGCATGGAACATTCAGGCGCAAGTAGGCACGTGGAAATCGTATATGGCTTATTATCAAGCAACCACTGTGGTTGAAACTCCGAATTTGGTGTTTGGAATTTATGATGGCTCTCTTCTCTCATACAGTCCGGAAGACGGAGAAATAAGAACCTATTCAAATCAAAACGGATTGCATGGTACCGGAATTCAGCTAATGGCGTATCATCCGGGTGCAAATGCATTAATTCTGGTTTATTCCGACGCCAATATTGATTTTTTTCTTGGAGATAATAATGTGTATAATCTTTCGTATGTAAAAGACAGTCCAGGTAAGGATAAAACCCTTTATAATTTGGAAATAATTGGAGATTATGCTTATCTTTCGACAGCTTACGGGATAGAAGTTATCGACGTAAAAAAGAGAGAAATAAAGGCTACATATCGTTTAGACATAACTGTCCGGTCGGTGTGTCAACAAGGCGATTATTTGTATGCGGCTACTCCGCAAGGGATCAAAAAAGGACTTATTACTTCCAATCTATTGGATAAAGAAAACTGGAAATCGATCGACCAAACAGATGCAACACTCAACTACGCAACTAAATTATTGTACTTTAAGGATCAATTGTTTTATCTTACCACATGGAATCAGGTTCTTTATATGGACCCTGATGAGAATCTGTATTGGCTGGGTTACATAGATCGAAACATTCAATCTATAAAACTTTTAAACGACCAGTTAGTGGTATTGACAGATCAAGGCACCTATTTTTATTCCGATCTGACAAATTATACTTTCATTCCGCTTCAGGGTTATTCTATTGATTGTATCAATTCAAAAAATCAATATTGGCTGGCTGCAGGAGAAGACGGATTAACAGGATTTACTAAACTGCCTGACGCTTCCACTTCCACTGTGACGGCATCGGATATAAAAGTCAATAGCCCCAAAAGAAATTTGAATGCCTATATGACTTTCACCGCAAATAAGTTGATAGTGACCGGAGGCGGAAAAGGCTCTAACCGGCTAAATCTTCCGGGTACTTTGATGGTGTATGAAAATAGGCAATGGTATAATTTCAATGAAGATTCTATTTCTAAAGAAAACAATGGAACTCAATGCATGGATTTAACATCGGTAGCCGTAGATCCGAAAGATTCAAAGCATTTTTATGTCGGCAGCTGGGGAGAAGGTGTGTATGAATTTAGAGATAATGAATTTATGGGATCATATACGGATGCCAACAGCAGTTTACAGTCAATTACTCCGGGAAGAAGCAACTTAACACGCGCAGACGGATTGATTTTCGACAAAAATAATAACCTGTATATGGTTAATAGTAACGTTCCGAATGGATTGTCTATCTTTTTAAATCAGAATGAATGGAAAAGTTTTAATTATCCCGCCTTGAATAATTCCGATCCGGATAAGATACTGATTAGCAGTAGCAATCCCAATCAAAAATGGTTTAATTTTTATAGAGGATCAAGAGCCGGAATAATGGTACTTGATGATAATGGTACTGTTGGTGATCCTTCCGACGATAAATCCGTATATTCCGGAAGTTTTGTCGATCAACAGGGCGTTTCTATTGATGCTTCCATTTACCTTGCAATGGCGGAAGATCAAAACGGGCTTATCTGGGTGGGAACCGATAATGGACCTGTTTACTTCACATCAATGGATCAGGTCGCTCAAGGAGTTTGTAACCGGATTGTTTTAGCCAATCCGGGCAGTGATGACGGATATCGCCCTTTGGAAGGGAGAAAGATTACATCTATCGCTGTTGATGGTGGAAATCGCAAATGGATGGGAAGCGCCGGCGACGGACTTTTTGTTATTGATCAATCCGGTTCGGATACTCGGGTCGATAATTACACTACGGATAATAGCTTCATATTGTCCAATACAATTAATTCGATAGCTATCAACAACGAAACAGGAGAAGTGTTTATAGGAACCGACAAAGGTTTATGTTCCTATCAAGGTGAAGCGATAGCAGGAAAACCGGATTATTCCAATGTTTATGCTTATCCGAATCCGGTTCGACCGGAAATCAACCGTCAAGTTGTCATTACCGGACTGATGCAAAATTCTACGGTAAAAATCACGGATTTAAGCGGTAATTTGATTCAGGAAGGCGCTTCGATGGGAGGACAATATGTATGGAATTGCACCAATCGCACCGGAGCAACCGTCAAAGCCGGAATCTATCTTGTTTTTGCCGCTACTCCCGATGGAAGTCAAGGCGTTGCGACTAAAATCATGGTAATAAGATAAGAAAATTTTTTTCTTACTTGTCTTTCAATTTCCAAACTTCAATGTTTTCAATGTCGGTTGGCAATAATTGGTATTTCTCATTTACAAGATTATCCAGATCAAAACCATCTACGGGATTCGCAAGTTCGCCTCTTATAATCAATTTTGGCAAAGCTTTTTCTGCCTCTTCTACATAATATTTTATTGCCAAAGACGATTTCATCAGGGTGAATGGAAATCTTGTGGCGCAGGTTCTTCCCGAATATAAATAGATAGAAGTTTGGCACCCGTTCACCAGAATCTTGTCGGTAGGTTGTGTGTTTTGAATAATTACATTTTTCAACAGTTCCATTGCCGGAGGAGGTACTATCCCTACGCCATAGCCTGTTTCCGAACGATTCTCAACAATGTACTGCGCTTGAAGAATAGCCGGTATATAATTGTAAAATACAAACAGAATGAGCAATAAAGCATATTTTGCTTTTGGAAAACTGTTTTTTATTTCAGCCAATATGTATGAATATGGAATAACAAGCAATGGTGTGAAAATTATAAAATAGTGTTGGTAACGCCTTCCTAATGCACAGGCAAATGCTGTAAAAACAAATGCCAATAAAACACTTCCATTCATTGTTGTTCTATTGCGGAAGAACATAAAAATCACTATGGTAAAAGGAATTACACTCAGATAATAAAGTCCGGCTAAAATTTTAAAGCTTCTTTTCAGCGTAAAAAAGGTAGAATTTGGCTCATATTCAAACATATTATATTTGAACACAAGATAAATGAAATCAGATAAAGCGCCTTTGCAGTAGAAATATATAAAAAACGGCAGTATAAAAAGCAGTATAAACAACGAAAGAAATAATACGCTCCGGATAAGTTCTTTATATTTCTTTTCGACAATCCACTTTGCCAGCAAGACAATACCAAATCCCGCCCATATAGCAGACATGTTTACCCGAATCATAAACGTCAATACAAAAGTAAGCGACAGAATGATCATACGGATAATGCTAAGCGGCTTGTTATCTTTCAAATAAGCGATAAAAATATACATTGCTATGCTAATGAAAGGCAATGCCCATTCTTCGGCATTATTTCCTCCGATAAATAAATTTACAAGGAATAAAAGAGCCGTCGCAACCGCAAGAAAAGAAGAAATCTTTCCGGCAAAGAAACGGGCTGTTTTATACATCATTATACTTGTTATGAATAATGAAATCACTTCAAAAATCCATATCCCGATCAATTTTCCATTAAAAATATACAGCGCTGCAACATTAATAAAATAGAGAAAAGGTCCTTTGTGGTCAACAATATCCTTATACATCGTTTGCCCGTTTAAAATTTGTCGAGCCGAATAGATATATACGCTTGAATCAATTCCTGTGCTACTTTTTGCAAACGGAGCCAGCGAACATTGCAAAAGGATAAACAGGCAAACGAGAAAAAATGCCGCATATAAAAAGATTTCCGTCGTAATAATTTTCTTATTCATAATCATTTAACTGTTTGTTCCAACTCATTCAATTTCCAAATCTCAACGCCTTCAATACCGGTTGGTAATAACCGGTATTTTTCATATAAAAGGCTATCCATATTCAAACTAAAACTACTCTCAGAGTTTACGACATTACCTTGTATTATCAATTTCGGCAAATTGTCTTCTGCTTCTTTTACATAATAATCCCTTGAAAGATAGGTTCTTTCTATGAAAAACGGAAACCTTGTGGCACAAGCCCTATTGGAATATAAATAAACGCAAGCCTGATTTCCTCTCACTAAAATTTTGTCTTCAGGCCTGGTATTTTGTATGATTACATTTTTCAACATTTCCATTGTCGGAGGCGGCACAACAAAAGGACCATATCCCTCTTCCGAATAATTATCTGCGATATTTTGCGCTTGAAGAATAGCCGGATTATAATTGTAAAAAAGAAATATGATAAACAGTAAAGCATATTTTGCTTTGGGCAAGTTGTCTTTTATGATTGATAATATATACGAATATGGAATAACAAGCAATGGCGTGAAAATCATAAAATAATGCAAATAAAGCCTTCCTAATGAACAAGCCAATGCCGTAAAAACGAATGCCGACAGAATACTTCCATTAATCGCTGTTCTTTTGCGTAGGAACATGTAAATTACTATGGTAAATGGAATCACATCTAACCAGTAAAGTCCTGCCAAAATTTTAACGCTTCTTTTCAAAATAAGTGAAGCCGGAATTGGTTCATACTCAAACATATTGTATTTGAACACAAGGTATATGGCGTCAGACAAAGCGCCTTTGTGGTAGAAATAAAGAAAAAACGGTAATATAAAAAGCAACACAAAGAATAAAAGAAATGACAGGTTACGGATAAGTTCTCTGTATTTCTTTTCAACAATCCATTTTCCCAATAAGACGATTCCAAAACCTGCCCATATAGCAGCCAGATTTGCCCGAATCATAAATGTTAATACAAAAGTGAGCGACAAAAAAAGCAGGCGGATAATGCTAAGCGGCTTGTTGTCTTTCAAATAAGCTACAAAAATATAGACTGCGATACTGATATAAGGCAATGCCCATTCTTCCGCATTATTTCCTCCGATAAATATCCTCACAAGGAAAAGCATTGCCGTAATAACCGCAAAAAAAGAAGAAATTTTTCCGGCAAAAAAACGGGCTGTCTTATACATCATTATACTCGCTACGAACAGTGAAATTATTTCAAAAATCCATATTCCGATAAATTTTCCGTTAAAAACAAACAATGCTGCGACATCTAAAAAGTATAGAAAAGGTCCTTTGTGGTCAATGATGTCTTTATATATTGTTTGTCCGTTTAAAATCTGCCGAGCCGAGTAAACATACACGCTCGAATCTACTCCATTGCTGCTTTTTGCAAACGGAGCCAGCGGACTTTGTAAAAGAATGAATATGCAAACGAAAAGAAATGCTATGTAAAAAAAAATCTCCGGCTTAAGTATTTTTTTGTTCATGGGTGTTTAATTGTTTATTGATACTCCTGAAATCTCCCAAAGCCTTCCACCCGATTTTGAAAATTCGCTTCATATTGATTGAATTTACGCCGCCTTGACGAGGTTTGAATGTGATGGGAAACCACCGGCATTTTTCTTTTCGTTTGACTGCAATAGCGCTGATAGCCACATTGGAGAGGAAAAAATCCTCAGGTATAAGCCGTAAAATAGGAATCAAGCGTTCGACTTTCATCAGACGGAAAGGCGTGTTGGCATCTTTCACCCATTCGCCAAACATAAGCCAAACGACTAAACGAAGGACGCGGGTTACAAAAATACGCCCCATTCCATCTTGCCGTGCATTGCGCGAACCGATGATAAAACCGTAGTTATTTCTGTTTTCCCAAAATTTCCAAAACTCATCGGGGTCGGTTTGTCCGTCCGAATCGGTTTGAAAAATATAATCCGCGCCGGCTTCAATTGCTTTCCGGTAAGCAAACAGGCAGGTAGCGCCGTGTCCGGAATTGGGTTTATCAACAGGCAGCAGCAACGGATATTGCGACTGCAGTAATACCAATTTTTGGTAGGTATTGTCTTTACTTCCGTCATTGACGATAACCAACCGGCTATCATTGCCGATTCTTTCAACCACAGGATACCATTGTTCCACAACGGCATCTATATTCGCCTCTTCGTTATAGGCGGGCATTACAACGTACAACTTATTCATTTCTTAGAAGTCTTAAAAGTTATAAATTTATTAAGTATAAATTGTAAAAGAGCAACCACAATAATGGTCAGTATCTTTGAATATATTTCATTGAAATGATAACAACTTATCGCTAAATAAAGCATTCCTGAACTTATGGCTAAACCGATAAGCCCTATTATGTAGAAAGACAAAAACCGCATTTTGGCTTTATCTTTTACTTTGAAATTATAACTTCTATTTAACAAAAAACTGCAAATAATGCCGCAATGCACGCTTATCGCATTGGAAACCAAATAAGAAACACCTGCTTTACAAAGTAGCGTGTAAACGCAAAAATCTACAAATGCGCTTAAACCTCCAATTATACCATAAAGAATCAATTGGCGATAGCGAGTATATTGCTGTTTTAAGAAAGTTCCGATTTCAGCCATTTTTCGATTTTTAATAATGCGGAATCAATTGCAGCGTCCATATTATAATATTTGTATTCAGCCAGCCGACCCACAAAGATAAATTTATTACTTGCCTCCAACCGGGCTGTTTCTTCCTGATATTTTGCCTTTATGGCAAGGTTTGTAGCATTAAGTACCGGATAAAAGGGTAATCCTTTTTCGGAAGGATATTCAAAACAAACCGTCGTCTTGGAGGATTTTTCGCCTGTCATTTTCTTAAATTCGGTAATTCGCGTATAGTCATAATCATTCGGATAGTTGACCACCGGCGCCGGTTGAAACGCTTCCCTGTCAAATGTTTTAAAGTCAATTACTACCGAACGATAGTCCAATTGCCCATATTTATAATCGAAAAATTCGTCTAACTTTCCTGTATAAACAGTCAGTTCGGGGTCAAAACAATCCTTGATTTCAAAATAATCGCAACCCGATAAAACATGTATATTTTTGTGCGACAACATTTTTTCTATCATTGCGCTGTATCCCTCAACAGGCATTCCCTGATACTTGTCCGTGAAATAGCGCGAATCGCCGTTATTTCTCACCGGTATCCGTCCTGCAATTTCTGCCGACAATGTTTCGGGATCGCAATTCCATTGTTTTTCCGTATATTTTTCAAAAAACAGCCCGTACAACCGTTCGCCTACTTGCGATACAACTGCATCTCTAAAAGATTGATCTGTTTTGTTGAATGTAGATTGTTGAACTTCTTCTTTTAAAAACGCAGGAATTTCGCTATTCGACAGATTAAGTCCGAAAACCTGATTGATGGTATTTCTATTTATTGGAAAAGGAATAAATTCTCCATCGACAAAACTTAACACCCTGTGTTGATAATCGGAAAAAGATGAAAACCGGTTGACAAAATCCCAAATATGCTTCAATTTAGTGTGAAAAATATGCGGACCATAACGGTGTACCGTAATGCCTGCTTCATTTTTATAATCGAAAACCTGCCCGCCCAAGTGTTTCATTTTTTCTATTACAAGCGTCTTATATCCTTTTTCAGCAAGCGCTCTGGCACAAGTAGCTCCACTCAGTCCGGAACCGATAACTAATATTTTATAAAGATTTTTCATTCAAAAATAAGTAAATTTCAATCATACTGTAATAAACAGAAAGTTAATAAATCAATCCATATTGACTGACAAAATTATAAAAAAAAATCTATTATCAAAAAGAATGATAAAAAAAATAGTTTGCGAGATGTAAATTTGTTGTAAATAAAACCTTACAGTGAGTATATACAAGGCAAAAAATATAGTAATTTTGTCATCTCTATATAGCAATTTTCGTATCTTTGCATAATTTTTATTTACATTTATTATGGCATTAATGCAAGATATTATCAAGCGAGCTCAAAGAAACAGGCAACGGATTGTCCTGCCCGAAGGAGATGAAGAACGCACGCTTAAAGCTGCCGACCGTTTATTGGAAGATAAAGTCGCAGATATTATTCTGATTGGAAATCTCTCCAAAATAATGAATTTGGCGGAACAATACCGGTTGTTCCACATCAATGAAGCAACTATTGTTGATCCGTTCGACCATCAGAAAAAAGTAGATTACGCCAATCTGCTGTTTGAATTACGGGAAGATAAAGGGATAACGCGGGAACAAGCCCGGATATTGGTAGAAAAACCATTGTATTTGGGCTGCATGATGATAAAAAACGGAGATGCGGACGGTGAAATCGCCGGCGCACGCAACACGACCACCGATGTATTACGCCCCGCTTTCCAAATCATCAAAACACGTCCGGATATCAGTGTTGTGTCGGGCGCATTTCTGATGTTTGTTCAAGACCATTCGTATGGAACCGATGGAATTTTAGTATTTGCCGACTGTGCCGTTTTACCGGATCCCACCGCTAAAGAGCTGGCTGAAATCGCCATAACGACTGCCCAAACGACCCGTGCGCTGGTTGGAGTCGAACCTCGCGTATCCATGTTGAGTTTTTCAACCAAAGGGAGCGCCCAGCACGGATTGGTAAACAAAGTGATCGAAGCAACGCGGATAGCAAAAGAAATGGCTCCTGATTTATTGATTGACGGCGAATTGCAAGCCGATGCCGCATTAGTTCCATCGGTCGGAGAAAGCAAAGCGCCCGGAAGTCCGGTGGCAGGAAAAGCGAATGTCCTGATTTTCCCAAATCTGGAATGTGGAAACATTGCTTACAAATTAGTTCAGCGATTGGGAAATGCCGATGCGGTAGGTCCTGTTCTTCAAGGAATGGCAGCTCCGGTCAACGACCTTTCTCGAGGCTGCTCTGTCGATGATATTTACAAAATGGTTGCCATCTGTGCGAATCAAGCCATAGGAATCAAATAATCAGCTATCCTAAAAAAATTATATATGTCGGAAACATTTATTGAACCCATCGAACCTTTTGGTTTATCATTTAAACACAAGAAAAAAACGCTATTTTCCAAAATCGGCGTTGTCGGAGCCGGCAGGGAAGGACGGAATATTATCCGCTTGACTTCTTTGGCAGGATTGGAAGTAACATTTATTGAAGTCAATCAGGAACGAATTGATTTTTGTTTTAAAAGACTCAGTATAGGATTAGACCAGCGGATCGAAAACTGGGGCTTAACGCCTTTGGAAAAGAAAACAATTCTGGGACGAATCAAAGGAAGCGTTAATTATTCCGATTTGAAAGATTGCGATTTTGTGATTGAATGTATCCGGTACGACAAAGATAAAGGGCGGGATACCCAATTGCGAAAAAAAGCTTTTGAACAAATTGAACAAGTAGTGTCTCCTGACGCAATCATCGCCACCAATGCCACAAGTATAATTATCAGTGAGTTAGCATCAGGATTGAAACACAGGGAGCGATGCGTAAGCCTCCATTTTCCCATTACTCACTCCGATGCCAAATTGTTGGAAATAGTGAAAGGAGCTTATACTTCCGAAGAAGTATATAATAAAGTGCTCCTGTTTTCCAAACTAATTAAATATGAAAGCATTAACGTCCACGAAAGCAATGGATTAGTCAGCATGAGGCTGGTTATTGTTCTTCTGAACGAAGCTTGTCAGATGGTAATGGAAAACATTGCTAAAATGGAAGATATCAACCGTTTAATGATTGTTGACTATGGAATGCGGTTAGGCATTTTTCAGGTAGCAGATGTTATCGGCATCGAAAAACTGATTGATTTAATGGAAGATATGTTTGATGAATACGGGGATAAAAGATACAAGCCCAGCCCTGTTATCTGGCGGCTTTTCCGGACAAAGCAATTGGGAATGCACACCGGAAGAGGATTCTTTATTTACGAGAATGATAAGGTAGTTAGTCCTAACCCTTTTTTTATGAGTAAACCTGTATGAAACGAATATTAGTATTAAACTGCGGCAGTTCTTCCATTAAGTATAAACTGCTGAACATGGACACGAACAGTGTTTTAGCGCAAGGCGGCGTTGAAAAAATCGGGTTAAACGGCTCTTTTCTTAAAATGACGTTACCGAATGGAAATAAAGTTATTTTGGAAGGGGAAATTTTAGAGCATCAAGCAGGTATTGAATACATACTTGGAGTAATCACCAGCAGAAAATACGGCTGTATTGAATCGCTTGACGAGATAGATGCCGTAGGACACCGCGTTGTTCATGGCGGGGAAAAATTTAACTCCAGCGTATTAATAACCGACGAAGTTATTCAAAAAATCACCGAATGTATTGATTTGGCGCCTTTGCATAATCCGCCGAATTTGAAAGGCATATTGGCGATTAAGGAATTACTCCCGAATATTCCGCAGGTAGCGGTTTTTGATACGGCATTTCATCAAACCATGCCGGATTATGTGTATCTCTACGGACTTCCCTATTCGCTTTACGAAAAATATGCCATTCGTCGATATGGATTTCACGGAACAAGTCACCGCTATGTTTCCGGAGAGGTTTGTCGTTTCTTAGGCGTTCCCTTTGAAGAACAAAAAATCATTACGTGTCATATCGGTAATGGCGTTTCGGCTACCGCTATCAAAAATGGTTGCTCGCTGGATACCTCCATGGGCATGACTCCTGTCGAAGGGTTGTTAATGGGCACCCGAAGCGGAGATGTTGACGCCGGCATACTCACTTATATTATGGAAAAAGAAAATGTCGGCTCGCAGGCTATTTCGACCATTGTGAATAAATACGGCGGCGTTCTGGGTATTTCCGGCGTTTCTTCGGACATGCGGGAAATTGATGCTGCTATTCAAAATGGCGATAAAAGAGCGGCATTGGCACTGAAAACGTACAACTATCGGATAAAAAAATACGTTGGCTCTTATGCTGCGGCGTTGGGAGGACTTGACATTCTGGTATTTACCGGTGGAGTAGGAGAAAATCAGTGGACAGTGCGTTCCGCCGTTTGCGAAAACATGGAATTTATGGGAATTAAAATAGATGAAGAGAAAAATAAATGTGTTCGTGGCGTCGAAGCGGTTATCAGTACGGAAGATTCCCGGGTGAAAGTGGTTGTTATTCCTACCGATGAAGAGCTGATGATTGCGTTAGATACGTTAAAATCCATTGGTTAATTTCTAATAATTGTTATAAATCAGCCATTTTAAAGATTATTAATAGAGCAAAGCGTAAACTTTAACACTATTTATTGAAAATAATTTGGTGAATATAAGGGAAAAGCTGTACTTTTGTACTGTGGTTTTTTCATAATAGTATTAGATTTAAGGTTAACAAAGATTGGATTAGGGAGTTCGTGAGAATTCCCTTTTCTTTTTGTATAATTATGAGGATGTAGAGTGTGACAATATGTATTGTGTGCGCTTAATGTTGCAAACAATTGAGAAGGACTTCAACGACACGGTTCAAATCGTTTTCCGTCAAGGAAGAACCGGACGGCAGGCATAATCCGTTGTCAAATAAAGTTTCGCTGACTTTTCCGCCGTAGTAGGGACAAGACTCGAAAACCGGTTGCAGGTGCATTGGTTTCCAAAGCGGGCGTGATTCGATATTCGCGTTTTCCAGCGCCAACCGGATATTTTCTCGCGTAACGCCATTGGTTTTTTCAGGGTCAATAATAATGGAAGTCAGCCAGTAATTAGAAAAAAAAGCGGAAGAAGGTTCGGTTTGGAAAGAAATACCTTCGATAGACGATAAGTGTTTTCGGTAGTATTGATTATTTTTTCGTCGCTGTTCGATTCGTTGAGGAAGCGCTTCCATTTGTCCGCGACCGATACCGGCGACGATATTACTCATTCGGTAATTATATCCAATCTGCGAATGTTGGTAGTGCGGAGCGGCATCTCGCGCCTGAGTAGCCAAAAAACGCGCTTTCCGGATATATTCCTCATTCTTTGAGACTAAAGCGCCTCCGCCGGAAGTTGTGATGATTTTGTTTCCGTTGAACGACAACGCAGCCAATTCGCCGAATGTTCCGCAAGAGGCGCTTTGATAAGTAGAACCTAAGGCTTCTGCGGCATCCTCCAGCGCCGGAATTTCGTACCGTTCGGCAATGGCTTGTATTTCTTCCATTTTTGCCGGCATTCCGTATAGATGTACAGGAATAATAGCTTTGGGTTTTTTCCCTTTTTTTATCCGGTCGCGAATGGCTTCCTCCAGATATTCGGGCGACAGGTTCCATGTATTGGGTTCGCTATCAATAAAAACCGGTGTTGCTCCTTGATACCGGATCGGGTTTGCGGAAGCAGAAAAAGTGAAACTTTGGCATAAGACTTCGTCGCCGGCTTCCACGCCCAGCAGAATCAGTCCCAAATGCAAAGCGGCAGTTCCGGCATTCAAAGCGGCAACGTGTACGCCGTTTCCAAGGAATGTTTCTAAATCTTTTTCAAAGGCATCGACATTGGGACCTAAAGGGACTACCCAGTTTGTGTCGAAAGCTTGTTGGATAAAGTGTTGCTCGTGACCGCTCATGTGGGCGAGGGAGAGGAAAATGCGGTTATTGTTCATTGGTTTGTTTGATAATTTAAAATAACTCCACCCCAGGAATATCCTACTCCAAAACCTGCCAATAAAATGTTCCCATGTAATTTATCCTCTTTTTCCGCTTCTTTTAAGGCAATCGGAATTGTAGAAGAAACGGTGTTGCCAAAATTTTCCATGCAATAGTAAAACTTACTTTCTTCTATTTTGATTTTTCTTCGTAAGAAATGAAGCATGTGTTTATTCGCTTGGTGGAATACAAATAAATCTATTTTTTCTTTTGGAAGATTGTTCTTTTTCAAAACATCTTCTATTAACAAAGGAACAGATTCCAACGTGAAATTGAAGATTTCCGTTCCGTTCATATAGAGATAATCGTCCGAAACCGGATTTCCGGATTCGTCCCATTCAATTTTGTTTGCTTTTTCAGGCATTCTGAGCGCTCCCGACCTTACGATCAAATTATCATATCCGCTTCCGTCTGTTCCTAAAGAAAAGTTTAGAATTTCGGCAGTCCCTTCCGTAGAAATTAACGTTACTGCAGCGGCATCTCCAAAGATGGTTCTGTTACCTTTATCTTTCAGATGAAG
>Ga0123357_10002520_pt1 | contig 20504 bp, 7 predicted proteins | sample TergutEmb28metaG_FD_89873 | JGI IMG/M metagenome (GOLD analysis project Ga0123357, IMG submission 89873) | Embiratermes neotenicus P4 segment gut microbial communities from Petit-Saut dam, French Guiana - Emb289 P4 | ecosystem: Host-associated > Arthropoda: Insects > Digestive system > Gut ... | reverse complement strand
TTCGCTGCTGTCCTATGTGGGTTTCCAGCTGTAGTCTGTCCTTCATCGATGTTTAATGCTGATGAGCATTAGCTATGTGTTCTGTGGAAAAGAGAAAGAAAGGAATAAACTGATGTGTGTTGGTGTGTGTGTGGGTTGGTGACTCGTTTGATGAGTCATAATTAAGTGGTGATTAAAAATATGTAACTTAATTACGACTCATCACACGAGTCACCAATCCACACACACACACCAACACACATCAGTTTATTCCTTTCTTTCTCTTTTCCACAGAACACATAGCTAACGCTCATCAGCATTAAACATCGATGAAGAACAGACTACAGCTGGAAACCCACATAGGACAGCAGCGAATAGATACCTACACGAGCTAGCGCATATCACGGAACCCCCCCTCCCCGCACGTCACTTAACAATAACATTAATAGATAGCATAGATGATGAGATCTCGCCATCGTGACACAACCGCATCAATCCTATAATGCACTACCACCACTCTTTCGGATGAAAACCTGATGATGGCCGGAATAGGCCGAAACATGTTATTATTATCATCCACTATTAAATATCTTTGGAAAATAAAATTGTTGTGTTATTGCCTAAACACCTGTACCTATTGCCTTTTTCTTTCTAAATGTACACCAAACCTCCAGATTCTTCTGGCGTGTTGATGTAACTAATACAGTCTCGGCAACCCACGCCTAACCTGTAACCAATATTCTGACTTCCATTTAGTGCACCAATTTTCAGCGCGAGCAGCAATTTTTTAACATACTGTAGCTAAGGCTTGTCTTGTAACTGGGCCAATATGCAGCTCTGATCCGCGACTCTTGATTACTGTAGCAACAAAATGGATATCATTTCATAACTTTATCAGTTTTGCTGGAACTAAGGAAAGAAATGTCCAAACTCTTCCGTGTCCTCGTTTCTGAATGAAAACTCTTAAGGATTTGGAGTCTAGAAAAACGCTTATTGACGCAATTGAAACTATTTCGACCATGGTACTTGCGTCGCCTCAGTGTTTATTTTTAGAACAGTACTGCATATTTATACAACAAGAAACATGTAACTCGATATTATTTATTGTCATTGATAGTAGATGAGCTGATTTTTCTTTGTAAGTATTAATGATTGCTCGTCATTTTGAAGTGAGGTGCGTAACCGTTAACTGGTTTTATCCTTCCTACGACTTGTGCAGTGGGGTTCAAGCTTACACCAAAGTTGATTTACAGTGATGCAGAGAGGGCAAGGTATTGTCTCTCCGCCAGCCACATTTTAATTAACTCCCTACCACAGGTTTATTAACTACTCACTACATAATGCAGCGAATTGCAAGAAGGGACTTCGCAATTTATGTGTAACAGAAACGGGTAGAAACAGCTGGTACCCTCTTTACAGTGTACTACATTCGACAAAGTAGAATCGGAACTTAAAGTACACCCCACGATTATGAGGTGATGGAATGAAAGCAGCAACATGTAGTGTACGAGGACTGAAAAATCCTGCATTAAAACATGACCCACTCACTCTACATGCGCTCTAAAAGGCAAACTAACCACTAAGAATAATTTAGAATGATCACTCCTGCCATCACAAAATTCCATTATCTAGCTAGGCACATCTGTCTGTGTTGAGGATCACACACGGGCTGAGAGTTTGAGGTAAGGACCGGTTCACTTGAATACCTGACAGAATGGTGAAGGAACTTTCCTTCGGACCAAAATAGGATTAGGGTTTGTCTCAGGTCCTAGCGCACGACTCTCCTTCCTCTACTACTACTGTTTATACTACTACTACTACTACTACTACTACTACTACTACTACTACTACTACTACAACTAAAGCTGTCCCTGTGCAAGCCTAGACAGGCCCTTAGAATAGAATAGTATTTGGATTCAAGCCCTTGCGGGCCCGATGCACCTAGGTCTTAAAACAGGTCCTTTGTGCCCCATACTCTGATACTAGGATAAAGGAGTCCTGATCCTTTACCAAAGTTCCAGATGGCTCCTATACTTAGATTCGTGACATCCTCAGGGTCCAAAACGAAGGAACGCAGATATGCATGTCTGTAGACAGGCCCTTAGGCCTCCATGAAGTTGAGGTTTTCAGAATTTCTAGACAGTCGGCACTTGAATGTGGCAAGGTTGTCAGCCCAACGCGCCGGCCGCCTCTACCCTCCAGGAGATACCCCTGGTACTCATTTCTGTTAGAGGCTGAGTCGAACTCAGGGCCATACTACTACTACTACTACTACTACTATTACTACTACTACTACTACTAATAATAATAATTTAAATAAGAGTACCACCATCGCGTGGGCCTAGTCGTAGTCTTTTTTACACTCTGGAATACATTTTACATTACAAATTCTATTAAAGGAATGGGGCCGATACTGGGCAGAAAGTCAGAGCGGACATAATGTCGTTCAACATTGTAGCCTTGTGTTCGGTTTCCTTTCTCTCTTTTTCTCTCTCTTTCATTAGGACATAGTTTGTTGAATGACGATAGTATTACGCTGCGTGAAACGTTTGTCATTGACGAATAATATGTGGTTCGCTGTATGTTGCTTAATAATTTATCTGTCGGTAGAAACTACGTGATGCAATCAGTATAACAGACAAGACACGTCGTACGGGCCAGAAAGAAGTCTGTACTACAGGGTGGCGCAAAGGTGACGAGGCAAAACTCCTTCCAACAAGACAATAACGTGATCTTTGACTCCTGATGCGACGAATTTTTATAATGAAAGTGCGTTAACGCTTCGGAGATAATTTGTATTTTTTTATTTAATTACACACACCAACACATGTACATATATATATATATATATTATTTAAGAAGTCTAAAATTTAAGTTAAAAGACTTAAAACCCTCCTACATGTTTCGATCACACGATCATCCTCAGTGAGCATATATTGTTCCTTGCTAAAGTTATAATTTAAAACATTCAGTGAGTTACTTCGTTATGTTAAATTTGGTGCTGTGGCAGCATGTCGTGTTTTTATGTGTGAGTCGTACGCTGTTTAGAATGAGCCTGGTTGTGGATGTGCGACGTATGCTGCGTAGCGTGATACTGTGTCTCACGCTACGCAGCATACGACGCACATACTGTGTCTCACGCAACGCAGCATACGACGCACATACTGTCTCACGCTACGCAGCATACGACGCACATCCATAACCAGGCTTATTCTAAACAGTGTACGACTCACACACAAAAACATGACATGCTGCCATAGCATCAAAGTTAACACAATGAAGTAATTCACTGAATGTTTTAAATTATGACTTTAGCAAGGAACAATGTATGCTCCCTGAGGCTGATCGTGTGATCGAAACATGTAGGAGCGTTTTAAGTGCTTTAATGTAAATTTTAGACTTCTTAAATTGTATATATATATATATATATATATGCTTGTGTTTGTGTGTGTAATTAAACTACAGAATGCACGGTGCAACGATACAAAATTGTATTACTTTTATTTCTATTTTTTGTTCATATGACACTAGTACTTACTACCCCTGCATTTGTGTACCTGTATTACCACCTTAAAAAGGGCCTATTTGTAGGTTGCTCATGCTAATTCATTATTCGATGCTGAAAACGTAACTTTACAAAATAAGTTGTAATTCAGACTCTAAATGTCTCAGTGTTTCAAACCATAGGCCTACGTTAACACTCACTGTGATATTACATTTGTTTCTAATGAGTTAATCAACCAGTAAGTGGGAGTGCCGTGGCTGGAGCGGTTAGTCGCCGGCCTCTCACAGCGGAGGCCCGAGTTCAATCTCAGGCCAGTCAGTGTGGGTTTGGTGGTAGAAAACGTGACAAAGGGACAGATGTTTCTCCAGGTACTTCAGTTATACTCTGGCATTATCATTCCACCAGTCCTCCATGCTCATTCATTCATCTGTCACTGACGCTGTGTATTGTCAGTAATTGAAAGCGTCGTTAAATATTATACAGAATATCTTTAGAGTATACTAATATGACAGGTGTATTACACACGTGCGAGTCATGCTCGTACAGAAATACACATCGCAAGACATCGAGAAGCGCCTAGAAACAAGTAAGGGCATTTTAGAAGTTCCCTTTAAAAGAAACATTTCGGCTATAAACATGAAATGTTTAACAGAGTTGGGATCGTATTTTGTGTTTGGTATGCTGTACACGCGTATCACCTTGGGACCTATCTTGTGTTGCTTTTAAAAGCCTCATGATTATATTGATGTGCGTTGCTCCTCCATCGCATTGAGAGAGCTTCTATGTGCAGTGTGGGTAGCGCATATATCACTGCGGGGAGAAGTAGAGGAGACTGGCTCACCTGTTGGCTTACATAGCCGCTGTAACACTGTTCTTGTAGATATTGCAGAGATATTAATTTTAAAAATGTGACGTTTAGATGCATACATGCTATTAATGGTTATAGCCAATACGTAATTAAATATTGATTTACCCCAATATCCAGATCGGTTCTGGGGCCCCTCAGCCCCATATCCAGTGGGTACCGGGAGTATTTTTGACGCAGATAAAGCGACCGGGGAGTGAAGCTGACCATTCCTGTCTTTCTAATGCCGAAAGAACGAATGAGTGGAACTATAAGGACACTTCCCTATATTCCATCATTGCGTGCACAGGGAAAGCTTTATTTTGAAACTTTTGTTCTCCGAAATGTTATAGCCTCATTGTTTATGTATGGTTTAGAATTTTGTATCTTAAAATAATTGCATAAAATATTTAAGATATTTGGCGACTGGTGCATACATTGATTGTGGGACTGTAGCAGGAAAATACGTAATAAGCCATGCTTATCGCCTTACTGTATATATTGGGAATCCAGTCCTATTATTAATACGTATATTCAGGCTTTTGTCTTATTAAACACGCATCATACAAACATTTGGAAGAAAGACAAATACGAAAAACCTCACTTTACGTCAGATATTTCCAGCAATACTGAAAACAGGAATTATGAAAAACAGATGGTAATGAAGTTTAGTGTATTTGTTTAGGTAGTCTTACATATTTTTCTGCATGCTCCATGTCCGATATATGAGATTTTAACACGCCGTAGGTAAACGGGGTTCTTTTTTCTGGTGCTGCTTCTTTGAATATGGCCTATTCGATTTTAAGCACCCCACGGCGAATAGGCCTATATGAGAGTAACTTTTTTTTTAAAACTCGTTGAAGAATGGCTGTCCAACCCACGGCCCACCAGGTTCGTATTATGCTGCGCGCGGCCACATTTGTAAATTGTGTATATACTATAAAATCTTCACAATAATTTAGACGTTTAGGCATATCGCGTATTGTTTTTGTTTTCCACGCGCGGCCAGCGAACCAGCTAAAAATAATCCGTGTGGCCCTGTACCATAAAAGGTTGGATACCCATTCTGTAAAGCCTAGAGATTACTTTATAAATCTTCAGTCTTAACATTAAAATTTGTATACCTTGCCCGCAGTGGGCATTTCTTTTATTTTTTGTGGGTCTCAGAACAAGCAGCGGTTATTACGTTGTACAGCATTAACTGGTTGTAAAAGTAAAACAAAATGTTTTAAAACTACCGTCAACACACAACAGTATATAAATATTAGTATTTTATAGTTTGGATATTAGCATTTTATTGTGACAACACGTTGCCACAATGAAATACTAATATTTATACACCGTTTTGTTCTGACGTTAATTTTAAAACATTTTGTTTTTTACTTTTACAATTAAAACACAACGGGATATCCTCGATTAAAATAAAATTAAGTGGTTGGTTTTTATGACCGAAACGGGGCGTGTTTACAAACTGAATCTTGAAATGTGACTGAGATAAATCGTCGGCCTTAATCGGCGGCTTGTCACTGCGAAGGCCTTGATTTATTCCTGGGCTAGTCCTTCTTGGATTTAGGGTGGACAAAGTGGCACTGGAAGTTGGTTTGCTCCGAGGACTTCTATACTCGCCTGTAACTAGTATTACACCAATCCTCCATACTCATCTTCAGCTACATGATGCAGTCACATGAAGGACAAATGGACGAATCTTTTGGATCTTCAAAGAGGAAGCCGTTTCGGATCTTCAAAGAGGAAGCCGTTTCGGAAACCGGCGGTTGGGAAGTGGGAGAGGGTTGGGGGAGCATTGTCTAGAAGAGTACTTTCACTTTTTTCATCTCTGAAGGGTTAATAAACTCGTAAATGTACTTGTCTGGTCTGACATGGAGCTAGTCAACCAGTCTCCTCGATGTGATTCAAGGTTGCCATTTTGAAAACCCATTTAAGTAATACTCATACGAGGATAGTATTTGAGAATATCAAAGCACATCTTGTGTGATTAATCTAATTTTAAAAACTGGGAAGAGGTAATATGTAAATTGAAGTGACATTTTGTATGATCCCTTTATTTGCCTTTTTATGTTTTCATATTGTCCACATTGTTTCTGCAAATTACATTAACATTTCTATTTCATATTAAGTCAACACCACTGTAATAATTTTTCGCCTAATGGCGTTTCAAAGGACTTGAAACACAAGACACTAACGAGGAAGATGTCAGTGGCTTGAATGGAGTAGGATAAGGAATACGGTATTCCACAGTTTTTCTCAGCAACACAGTGTAAAGTACATGCATGGCTGTGTGGACATAGGGGAAATGGCGTGTATCTGTTATAGGTCTGTGCTTTCTCTTTCAGTATGCTTTCGTGGAATATCTGCATGGCATATCGAATACATTTAATACATTTACGTTAGTCTAACACGTGTAACAGTGATTAAACCATGAGGTTATTTACTCAGCTGATTTCAGTTTTTTAGAGACACTTATAACCCTCATGCAGCAGTTGTCACACCTTGTACAGTACACTTAACGTCTGCTAGGTAGGTAAAATGATTTCATCTTTGATAGTACACTGAGCTGTTTGAACGATTAGTGAAGGGCTCTAACAATCCAACTGACTGACTGACTGAAGTAATATACCGTGTTTTCTCCAGTGAACATCATTGTAACCTTCAATACATACAGTTAAAATATGCAAGTTAAAATGGCGAAATATTTGAGTATTTTGTTTGCCATCATCAGATCATCGGATACTTATGTATAGGCCAGGCCAGGCCAAGCCAAGCCAAGCCAAGCAAGCCAAAGAGCTAACTTAGGGCTGAGACTTTTGCGAAGCGCAAGTGACGTCCCTCGTTCTGTATAGCCATACCTCCGTTTGACCGCATCGCTGGGCTCAGTAACAGATACCATATACTATAACTAGGGTTTCGCTTATGACTTCGAGTCTGGGTTGAAGACCTAGACTAGGGTATCGCAAGGACTAGTGCTCAAGTAGTACGTGGCTTTATTTGGGGGGTTTGCTTTGGTTGGATGGCTGTCTGGGTATTGAGTGCAGACTGGCGTTGTTGCAAGCCGAAATTGTGCGACTGTGGTCAGACACTTTGGTGAAGCTGCCATGCATTGTCTTTGCATTGTGCCCTGGCATTCGCCTTACAGATGAGGAAAAATCACGAAGAAACCTCAGTCGGGGTACCCGAAAGGTGCCTAGCTAAACAGCGCTGGACACGATTCGTTCCGTCGACTTGGTCACCGTTTTGCGTTGGCCTCGACTGGCCTGTTGACCCCGGTCGCACTAAGCTTTCGCTTCAGGCGACTTGGGTCACCCCTAGATGAGCGTTGAATATCTGCCGAATTACCGAACTAAGGCTTTCCCTACAGCAGCTAACTTTAAGTCGAGACTCTTGGTTAGGACTGTAATGTGGTGGCGAAGAACGGAACTCCCAGATCGGAGTGCAACGACAGCAAGGCGAGGAAACTTGGACTGTAACACCTGTAGCCTCCTGACGTGGGTGCGGGCAGCGAACCTCCAGATGGGGCACGCCTAGTCCGTCATGGGACGGATGAGCTTCTTGTACAGCAGGACTCGTTCCCGTTGGGTATACCACTTCTGTTCAGGAAAGGATCCAACACTGTCAGCCTCTGGGCAGCTTTCTTTCTAACCTGATCGATATGAGGCGACGAGGTCAGCCGTATATCTAGGGTCACCCCCAGATAACGGGCTGTGTCGACTCAGTTGATTGGCTCCCTCAACAGCTCTACTGGTCGGGGTTTAAGGAAATGCCTTCTGGCCCTTGCGAAGGTCATCGCGGTGCTCTTCGAGACGTTGATGGTGATCCTTCATTCTCTCAGCCACCGCTCTAGGTCGCTGAGCTATGACTCCGGGTAGGCGACAAGCAGCCCAGGCTTACGGGACGTGACTATGATGGCCGTGTCGTCCGCGTAGAGGACTAACTCGACGTGGTGAGGTGCAGGCATGTCATTGGCATACTCATTTCATACCTCACAGAGAGCACAGTGTGTTTCCATTAGAAAGAGAAGCTGTTGATTAATGCTGTGTAGCTAACAGTCATTATTAGATCTTACGTAGAGACCACATCCGTCCGTCCTTCTTCCGTCAGCGACCTAGATTAAGCGGCTAAGCTGTTTGTTGTCCGATTTCCTTGAAATTTGGGGTTCTTTACAAACGTTGTCGAGTAAGTGTGAGTCTCATAAAAATCGACTCACTGACAGTCATACTTTACGTAGGGGCGTAAGTGAATTGCTATTCGTACCTTCCGTTCTTACTGTCCCATTTTGGTGAAAGTCGGCACCGAAGAACTTAAGGTCATTTCGTTCGCAGTTTTGGGTTAAAGTCATACTAGACTCGAAGGTGTAAAGGAAACTGTATCCGTAGTTTCCATGTTTTTCGTCCGATTGGGATAAAAATATATAAATATTTATTGGGTGATTCTGTGATTCACAAAAGTCGGCGCAATGAAACCCATACTTTACTTACTTACTTACTTACACCATGGTGCAGAGTCCTTCTTGAGAAGCTAACTGGTTTGCAACTAGTCCAGAAATGCCCCGCATTTCACGGAACCCGAAGGTTCATTACCGCACTCACAAGCGTCCGCCAACTGTCCCTATCCTGGGCCAGCCCAATCCAGCCCACATACCCACATCCCACCTCCTGGAGATCCATCCTAATATTATCCACCCATCTACGCCTAGGTCTCCCTACTGCTCTCTTTCCTTCCGGTTTCCCCACCAAGAACCTATACGCCCCCCTCTCCTCACCCATACGCGCCACATGCTGATCCCATCTCATTCTTCTCGATTTTATCATCCGCATAATATTGGGCGAGGAGTACAGATAATTTAGCTCCTCGTTATGCAATCTCCTCCAATCCCCCGTTACCTCGTCCATCCTAGGTCCAAATATTCCCCTCAACACTATGTTCTCAAACACCCTCAGCTTCCTTTTCTCCCTCAGTGTCAGCGACCAAGTTCATTTCATTTACTTTACTTAGCAGCATAAATTAATATTTATGCCTACTTTCAATTTATTGCCAGATTTGGGTGAAATGTGGTACAAGGTCTCTTCACGTTCTGCCCTAGTGCGTTTGTTAGAAGTGGTAGAGGGAAGGCCATAATTTTCTTTATTTGTGTAAATGAAATTAAATTTGCGCATGTGCCGTAAAACCGTATGCCATTTTGAAAGTAAAGTACGCCTTGGCGATCTATATGTGCTTCGTCAAGGGCTACGCCACTTGCAGTCTTGTTTATTTTAGTAGTCACACAGCAAACATAAGTACACCTTATGGACACAATATATAACTCTTTAGTGTTCAACCTGGCTGTTAACATAATGGCCACTATAATTTAAAGAGTTAATATAACATTCCACTATATTGTCAACACAGTAACTTATTGTATGCCTTAAACCCCGGTATATTCAAATTCTTATTGAATTCATTAGGCCACCAATTTTATTACCACGAACTCATATGCACGCTGTTGTCTGGTGGTGTCTTTTATGTAAACTTATGTCCAAACATGTACTGATTGGGTTCAGTCTTTGCTTTTTATTTTTTCTAGTTAAATGTTGGGTCTTATTATCGTTGTGTATTTCATTTACTGTTGTTCTGGCGGGTTGTGTTCAACGTCTGTCCAGTGAGCGGTGTAGTTGTGGATTTTGTAGGGCAACCTATGTGTTCACTGGGCTAAAATCGTCCACTTTTAGCCGATCCGATAAGAGTTAGTTTCGAAATTTCGTGAGAAATGGACGCAAGGTGTCACTCTATCCAGTCACGGTTACAAAAGCTAAATCAATACTATGATTAAAAAGAGTGGCCTTTTTAAAAAAATTACTATATTTACAGATTGTAAGAAAAAGAATGAAGGATATCTGTTGTGGGAACCCCGCTGTATGGCACCGCATACACATGGGAAGGATACGACATGAGCTTGTGGACATCAGTGAGGGATAGTTCGAATTAATTAGTAGGAACATTAGGTCTCTCTCCGTAGCACTTTACTCGTGATGATCCGTGCAGATGATGCTATTCGTCGTGTGAACAGTCTCTGTAGTCAGGCGAAACAAAGCAGGGTTAAATTAGGACTATCTACTGTATCGTTAAAATTTTGTTAGTGCCTCGTAGCATCTGGAAGGGTGGGATACGTGGGTATATTTATTTTTAGTTCAGTTAATGAGTTCCCAGAAGAATTCTCGCCACTGTTTTCTTTGATCTGAATAAATAGGCCGGTCACTCATATGAAATATTAATTACGTACGACACACAAGCGTGCGCAGTACATTTCATTAGGTTGTGCACACAGGTAATTTTATTTTTTGTGTTTTGAAAGGGAAACATTTCATTGAGGACTCAGTCATCAAGGACATTGTTTTTATTGACCAAACAGATTAAAGAAACTAAAACGTAACTAAACTTTTTAAAATTAGCAACAGAACTGTTATTTAAAAGTACAGACTTAAATAATGTGACACAAGGTACCAAGTGTTAGCTGTCTTTGAGATATTAAGGTGTGCATGGGCACACTCGGCGTACATCGTACGCACGCCGGAGCATGCGAGTAATTTAGAAAACCATTTCTGCCTTGAAATTTTTTATCAGCAAACGTCCAAACCACTTCTACATTTGTGATTTTAAATACCAGATAAGTGTAATACAAAGCTTGCAGACGTTTCCGTAACCTGTCAAAACACCAAACTTTATTCGCGTGGATACAATGGGTAATCAATTAGTGTGTGGTTATGACACGAAAAAATAAATGGCGATTTAACTCTGTCGCCTGTCATTATACACTTCTCACAAAGCTCCATCGCTACACAATATATCGTGGTCACGTTGCAATTCACACATTACAGACTATTTTGGTAAGACGCTGGACAGTAGGTTCGTGTGATATTTAGCAGTAGCCTTGTCATGTTTATACCGACCAATCTACAAACACTTTTTCAGAAGTTACTATTGTAGAGTTTGGTGTCTGCTGTGCTTTTTGGTCACCTTCCTTAAAAGGAATACGTAAGCTTATAAAGATAGTCCGCGTGTGTTTGCATGCACGCCTGGGTGCAGTCATGCGCATGTCTTTCATTCTCCTAACAGTTAACCGATTTTCACGGAATTTATGTATGAACTTTATGACATTGGAAGCCACCAAAGCACCGTAATTTTGAATGTCCTACAATCTCTACTGGGATATTGGGTGGGGTGTTACCGACTTCTCGAATGAAAGTAATACCATTTTTGTCAAGGGTCATAGTCAGTAATAACAACATGGCGGACGCGCGATATTGATGGAGGGGAGCGACAGTAGCGATAGTTACTTTAGTGTTCTCAAATGATATGCGTAATACCTAGTTACATCCTGCAAAAATATGCAACACTTGTTTGTGTAATAAGTGTGTGGAATATAAAGTGACAGTGATAATTTTAATATTGATTGCGATAACTAGCAAACATTTATATCTAGATGTGTAAAATGTCACAAACGTAGATGAAAACAATACTGACATATTGTATACGACGTACATTTAAACTAACGTTACACACATGGCGACAGTGCAAAACTTCGAGCATATATCCCTGAAATTTAATGAAGACTCTACAGTGTCTATTTAAGTACCCACAAAAAGAGAATAAACTAGCAGTGATGGTGCTAATAGATGTGTAGGGCTGTAAATATACACGGCGGAAAGTAATCTTTGTGAGTTCTGCTTGGAACTGAATGTTAACTTATTTTGTTACAACATTAGCCTCTTCCAAATGCAGGTCCATATGTAGATCTCGATAACCCTAGTAATCTTTTTTCACAGGCTAATGCATGTAACTGTCTTTTACAAATTTTGTAATACCGTGTCTAATCATACCTTACACGCATTTTCATTGAGTCAGAAAATTATGTATTAATTTAACGTCCATGTAAATGGCGAAAACGGACTGGGGAAACCACTAAAACTTCAATAAGTTTAGCTGTTTACGGCCATTGTTGAAAGTGTCGGCTACATCGCGAGCAGGCGTAGCATTTCTGCTATTACGGGGGGGGGTCTTGGGTTCAGTTCTCTGCTGGATGTCCTAAGGTTTTCCGTGATTTTCCTCAGTCCTTCAAGGTAAATACCGGACTGGTATTTCAAATTAGGCCACGGCCGCTTCCTTTCATATTCTGTCCAATTCATTATTCTGTAATCGTCTTATGATTCGACGCTAAATAATCGGAGATATTGATAGAGTCGTTAAATAAGCAGTAAATATATAAAGAAGCGCCATTGCACCTCACAATCAACATTCGGGTTCGTTCCATAAATGAGGATAACATTTAGACTGTCAACCGATCGAATGTCAGATTTTCAAGAAGGATTGTGTCCCATGGAGTTAGCTATTAACAGATGCCGTAACAAGCATTTAGCTGGAATCTAAATAAATAATGCCTAGACGTGGCAATACGACGAATAACTTGAATTGCAGTAGGCTTTTGCATTGCCTTTCATTTGAAGATGAGACTTTTTATACTGCAAGTGGATTGTTTCCTTGCTTGTGTACCTCTGTGTGTTATGTTCTGGTATGCGACTGCTGATCGGTAGTAGGACTTAGGAAGAAGCTGAGGAAGTCATTGTGAGCTGTTCGAATTTGTACTGTGTTAGCCTTCATATGTTTTGAAAATAATGGTTGTGACTTAATGTAGGTTAGCTCTGATCTTAATTCAATCATGCAGTAGTTTGGATGTGATTTAAGGTGATAAGTGCTTTATCAGCTATCGCCTGTGTTCTGTTTGACTGTATGAGACACAGTTCTATGATTTACTCCAGGGAGCGGAGTCGTTCGTAATGCGGTTACAGGTGTTGAGCTGCTAAAGGAATTCCCGGCCTTATGTGGAACCCGAAATGTTGCGTTTACAAGAGCCCGCACCTGCATCCTGTCTCGAAACACCGTACCTTCACAAATATATGAATTACTTCTGGGTAATTCTGCATGAAATTTAATTATTTGATATCATAGTCACAGTATATTTGTGTAATTTACGGCTTTTTTTGTCGGGGTGCATAGATTGTGTAAAATCCGGGAGCTGCCTCAAAATGCTAGTTGTCAGCTGGGTGACATTAAACAAGTCCCATACTGAGAACCCACACACGTTAGACGCCACCGAACGAAATTCAATCGCCTGGGCGACCTGTCGCTCGGTATTTATGCACCCGTGTTCTTTATATCAGTTTATAACACTATGAAGTTCCAACAATTTCCTTCTAAATTAACCGGAACTCCGGTGATATTCTTTTTATATTTTAATTGCTTCACAAAAAATTTTACTCTTTTATATTATCCGTCAATGTCGTTTTGTGATTCACTATGTGGAACTTAAGAAATAGATTTTTGTATTACTACCAGTACAATATAATTTTTATTCCATTTTCTACACTTCTTTCTTTATAGCTTTTAACGACATGAGGGGTGACTTCACCTCCTCCTCCTCACCTCCTTGCCACATAAACTGTGCTGATGGAAAAGGAGGAGCTAGGAAGGAAGATGAAGGCCAATTTAAAATTCAAGCTCTTTTGTTAATGTTAGGATGCGGCACAGCGATGAATACAAGTAGGAACGTTGGCGAAAGAAAGACAGGATTTAATTTTATTTTTGTTTTAAAAAGGAGTAGAAGAGGGACGGGGACAGAAATATGAAGCCTGTGTCTTTTTTTTTAAGTTGGAAGGTTGTTACAAAAAGTGTGAAAAGTTCTTTATAATTTTATGAATATGCATTTTAAAAGTTAGCAGTAATCTATTTATTCCAGTACATTTACTTTTGATCAAACGATATAAAACAATGGACTTCGTAACTTATGTCATGAGATTTAAACGGCAGTAATAATAATAATAATAATAATGTAATCAGTGATAATGAAAAAGGAACACGGATGTTAATAGACGTTGCAATTACAGGAGACAGAATGTAATCAAGATAGAAGTTGAGGAGATCCTAAAATATGAAGACTTTACTGCAAATGAACTTGGGTCATGCAAGATCTGAGGTTTGCACAACACTGTTGGTGAATATTCAAGTCTCAGGGGATCATAAGCCGTGTTGAATGATAAGTAGTTATTAATGTTTCGAAGAAGTGTTTTCAGATTCAAGCTTTCCAAGGAACTCTTCATGGATCGGTTGAGTCTGAAGAAGGTGGCGGTAACAGTTTACTAGTCGACACGACGTAACATGCCAGAAGACTTAAATGAACACAGTTGTTGTTGATACACATATAGGATATTGGGTACCCGCTTATGTCTACGTTAGATCTTTCACTGCCTTTATCTCCCGTCTGTGCAGGGCTTGTCGACATAGTCTGCACCACGCCATACACGATACCAGCACTCACACCCAGGTCTATTCCTTAATAATGTATGAGCCTTAGATGTTTTAACGCAAATATTTTAATTACATTAAACAGTATTGCATTTCATTCTGATTTATTACATCCAAATATTGTAAAAAAAATGTAAACATGCAGCAATGGACACATAATCAGCACACTTGTAATCAAAGATATATGTATATATTTTAAAAGTTTGAAGCTTGGCTATTTTCAGTGTTATATGTAACGGTTTTTGCGTCCACATTGTTGTGTAATTTTGTATTATATTTTTATAAGTGTATTTCTTGTACGTGTTTATGTACGCTTATCTCAGTAGTTGATGTGACTCCTTGAAAATGCCCCTTTAAAACCCGAAACATATAGGAGTTTTTATGTAATGTAGACTATTAGGGATTTTCCCTAGATACATTGTATTTGTTGGTATGTTTATTTCGTAGGTTACAAGCTTTCCCACGGTCCTGTAGCCATTTTGTAATACGATTTCTACTAGGGATAATCCTTAAAATGGTTGCAGGCCTACATGAGGCACATAAGCATTATACTTATACACGTACAACATTCTGAAGTCCAATCTGAAGCTAAGGTGGTCAGTAAAACCAACTGATATCGGCATAATATTGAGAATGGGGCGAGGTCCAAGAAAATTGGATCTGTTTATGATGCAGGAAATAGTACTGAAAATCGCGAAGAATATTAGCTCCTTTCTGCTACATTAATATTAAAGTAAGCCGCTATACAGAGCTTTTGAATGCTGATCTTGGTCATGTATGTAGTTACACTGTGCTCTGTACTTCGAAGGATTAAATACCAGGGAAACTTTAAGAATCCTATTCACGTCCGTACTGTATTACATATGCAGCACCAAGACCACGTACTGCAGAATACGAACTAGTTAATATGAGGAGATAAGACATTTCACAACTTTGAAAACTTATAGCTATTCGCGTTTAGGCGCAAATTAAGTTTATGGATCATCTGTAACGGGATGCATGAAGACATACAAAGTATAAATGATCTTCCCGATTACTAAAAATCGGGGACTAATGGAAAGCGCAATGGTATTTTTGTATAGTTCACTGTCAACAGGAAATCTTGAAGGAAGTAAAGTGTTGAAATGCCTAATAGTCTCTGTCGGGCAACTTTAAAGTTTATTGCGCGTTCAGGCAAAGAGGTGCTATTTTTATTCACCGAGACCGTAGATAATTTACAAGACAGCTTCCTTAATATGCTGTGAAGATTTAGATGATCTGAGAAAGTGCACCACCCATAATGTGAAGCAAACGCATTAGTCTTTCTTAGTATGATGAGGTAACACATTACCCCAAATTTCAGCGTGGATATCTTCCTTAATACAAAATAGTACAATTCTTCTGAGCAACAAATCTTCCATATCGTGAGGCAGTATTCTATATTAACGAGCTACATCTATTGTATACCAATTCTACAGATGTTTAAGCTGAGTTTTGAAAGATTTAAGCTTTAGATTTCTTCCTGTATTACGTAAGGTACAGTGAAGTGGCCCCTCTGAACGCCACGAAGCCATATAGGGGAGTGGAAGTATAGTTGCACGTATTCTTAAACTCGACGTTAGATGCAGGTGAATGGTCAGCTTCACGCCCTGTCCGCTTGGCGTCTGGGGGAAGAGTCTCCGGTACCGATTGGTGTGGGACGGTTTGTGAAAGAGAACAATTTTTGCCCCTGTTGGGAATGGACTCGTGGATCCTCGGTCGCCCATTCCATTGCTAAGTCACTATACCGACTGAGGCCCCCCCCCCCGGCTCCTGATTCGCTACTGGATACCCAATGTAAATTCGGAGCTCGTTTACGTTTGTCTGATTTTTCAGGAATTGCGTCAGGGAATTCACCTGTTCAGCAGATGATTTGTTGATTTTTTGTTACACTTAGGCTTACGTTAGAAATGCTGGATTCAGCTAGCAATGAACTTCCCAACTTCCTAAAAGCAAGGAATTGATTGGTATAGTTATAGTTATCAACGTTTCAAGAAATGTTTGTACATTGGGGGTAACTATGAAACGAAAGAAAATAATTGCGCTTCGTCTAACGTCGGACCTTCTTCAGAATGAAATTGTCAAAACTGTGAAACAGACCGAGTTTGTTTTTCGTTTCTAACCTGTTTTCGATGTCAAGGTATTGCTGTCTTTGCTGCCGCATCCAGACGGACTGTGGGGCTTATTCACCTTCGTATCCACTAGAACTGGTGTTCCGGAGATTGAGGATTAGTGAGTTATACTCCACTAATCCCCCCTCCCCCCCATACCGTGTGATGGAGTGGTCATTGATTAGGGACAGGTATAGCTGTAACTTTATAGATTTAAGCTACGTTAAACTAATACTGTAACAGCCGCAGCAGTCAGCTTTATAAGAAATGGATGTTGTGTTTCGTTACTTGAAGAAAAACGTGAGATGAATGACAGTAAATCTCCATCACCACTTGCTGGTATCATTGTTACATAAACCGATAAATCAATACTTAATAAAGAGTTACAAACTGTCACAAAATACGCGTAAGTCATTTGCTTGACAGTTACCGTCTTTTGGAATGTTAAATTGAAAGTCTGACATGAAAAATGTTTTATCTCATTTATATACGTCATTCTAGACTGGCTCCGCCTTGGTGTCTTATTGCCAGACTGTTGGGTTTTGGAGGATGTAATTACAGAGGAGTTTGTTATTTCTATCGGCACGATGTTTGTTGCTATATTCTCAGCCTGTTGCCTTATGAAGGTCAGCAAACGTGATATTAGGACGCAGATAATCATTATCATCGCCTCCTCGTTCTCATTTCGGACTGCTTTACTCGATCTATAGAGAAAAAAGGACATGTACCGATTTGTAATTTTAATGGCACATATTGTTATTTATTCCTAAGTTAACAAGGCAAGATTACGGCACCATGGTATTATGACATATAGGGGGAGTAGAGGTACAACTCCGTTCTGTCTTAACCTCCGCACTAGATGGGGGTGAGTAGCCAGCTTCACGTCCTGGCCGCTTTATATTCTGTGAAATGTCCCTCATTGCCCATTGAATAAGAACCTGGATGGGTCTCAGAACTGGACTGAGAAAGAGATCAATATCTTGTCTGTGCCGGGAATCGAACCACGTTTCCTCGAACGTCTAGCCCGGAACTTAATCCATGTACCGATTACGGTATCCCGGCTCGTTTAGTACATAGTCTTACAGTTAGGCCAATGCTTACACCCCCCCTTCACGAGTTCCGGTAAATTATTCCCCAAATACATGGTCTATACCAAGTAAAGCTGCCAAGGGTGGTTCTGTGGCTGAAAGTACTTCTGTGTGCGCCTGACTGCATACCATCCTGTGCTGTGACAGTTGGCTTAAAGCAGTGATGCGCCGGTGTTCTTGTTGCGGCCCGTCAAAAACAAATGGTACGTGACACGTAAGTGAAAGCGGTTAAATGTACGTTTTTGGTGTTGTTCACTCCGGATGTCGTCAGTATATAAAATGTATAAATTCATACTCACTATACTTATCCATTCAGAATTTTAAAGGTCGATTTCTGTGGGATTGTTTCGGCCTAAAAGCCGGTTGCTTACTTAACAGTCAGAAGGTGATTTCTTGTTACGTTTTGTCCACCCCGGCCACATAACAGCTGCAACTTCGTGACCAAAGTAGGCAAATTTAAATTTAAGACCACCCTATTGTGGAATGTGTCGCCCTATATTCTCATATAAATCATCGAAGTTTGGAGGAAATTGTTGCCTCAGTTTTTATGGTAGAAACAGGTTAATTTCTACCACACTATGCAGCGTGATATCCCTGTAGATAGTAATCTTCCTAGTCACTACTGTGGGAATCTCAAAAACGAAGTTGTTTGATTGAACTATATCCGAAATTAAAGACACTCCCTGGGCTTAGGAGAGGCACGGCTGTTCGTGTTGCTGACAAAATGAATCACTCTCAGCAGTGAGTGCTTTGCATTGAGGTGTTTCTGTTTGTATTGCTAGACGAAGGGACATTTCGTTTGTCCAGCTGGCTGTCAGCTGCAGTTTCGAATAAAGCTGTACTTTGTGACTGTTCGCTTGGATCTTATGTATGAAACAGGTGCTTATTGCGTGTTCCTTTATTGAAAACTTTCAAATAACGCGCGTATAGTACTCTACAGCGATATTTTAAGACATGGCAATTGTTAAAGCTGTGTGTTCTCCGTGTGAAGTCTTTCACTTCGTAAATAAAATCAATGGTTGAGAGAAGCAAAACGAAGAAGCGGAAGTTTCAAGAAAAAACAAGAGGGCTTAAAGAGTTCGTGGCAGAGAGTTATTGTTCTTTTAAGAATAAAGGTAACACGGCATACCTGCTATGTAAACAAAGTGTACGCTTTTTGAAAGAGTAAAACTTTAGACGATATTTGGAAGCTAAATATTCAGATTTAAACGAACATTATTTTGGAGAATTCAGAGAACGTAAAGTAGCTTTTATAGTTCAGCCACTGCAAGTCAAACAAAGTATAGCTCTTAAAGTGTTCCATTTCTTTAGAACAAAATGCTCAATTGGGTTTTGACATATCCACCTTAATTCTCAAGTTATCGAGGCATTTTCTGATTTGTTTCCCTAAAGTACCTCCGGTTTTCCTACTGCTACTAGTGACCCGTTGCAAATTGATTTTTTAAAATAAAATCTACATTGTGCTGTCTATAAGTCTGCCGTATTAACCTTTGGAAGAAAAGGTTGTGCGCTACTAGGCTAACAATTTAGAGGCTTGAGACGTAATTCAATACACTGTACACATCCTGTTCGTCCATCAAGCCCGTCGTTCGCTTTTCGTCGCAGAGGAAGTAGCGTTGTCATTCACGTCCCACTATTTGTGGCGAACACTTGACTTAAAGGCAGTTTGGTGTGAGGTGGAGTCATCTTCGTGGTGCAGGACTTCAGTGTTTAGAGGTTTCGGAAAGTAAATGGTAACACACTGGACTGAATGCAAACAAACTTTTGGACTGTTTAAATTCATTTGTGTAGGTACTGCGATTTAATTTTGGTGGTTGTTATCGGCTGTTATTGTCAGTGGTTGTATTTAATATCTTCCAAATTTAGTATTTTGTCTTCCATATTTCCTTACGATATTACTGTGAATATTAATGTAGGAGTTGAACATAATTATATGTGGGCCGGGTAACTCAGTCGGTATGGCGACTGACTACGGGCTGGGCGGTCCGGGATCTAATTCCGGTGGGGACGAGATTTTCCGCCCTTCCAGACCGGCCCTGGGGCCCACCCAGTCTCCCGTACAATGGGTAACGGGTCTTTCCCGGGGGTAGAGGCGGGCGGGGCTTGGGGCTGACCTCCCAACCCCATCTAGTGCCGAGGTCCTTGAAAGAGTAGAGCTATACCTCTACTCACCTTAAGCGCCTTCGTGGCCTATAAAAAGGGTGAAACCTACATACTACATTATTATACATGGTTGCATTAAGTACAACGTGGACCACATTGTATTATGTTTTGAAATAATCATTTCACTACTGATTATTACCCACCCTGGTTGCAAGCCCACGACGCTCACATTGCGTCGTAATAAGCTGCAAAGACAGGCATGTCAACTCACTACTCTGGATTCTGTCTGTTGTGTTTTTCAATAGGGAAGACTACGACAGACTTCGGATGATCTACCATTCATGTACGTTTCTACGAGGCTTATTCAGAAAGTAAGTACCGTTTCACTGTAAAAAAATCGAGTAAGGTTTCATATAAAATTTTATTGTTATCAGATTCTACATTCTTCAAACTATTTTTCCACATATTCGCCGCCATTATTGAGGCACTTATCGTAGCGGGGCACAAGT
>Ga0123357_10002518_pt1 | contig 20506 bp, 5 predicted proteins | sample TergutEmb28metaG_FD_89873 | JGI IMG/M metagenome (GOLD analysis project Ga0123357, IMG submission 89873) | Embiratermes neotenicus P4 segment gut microbial communities from Petit-Saut dam, French Guiana - Emb289 P4 | ecosystem: Host-associated > Arthropoda: Insects > Digestive system > Gut ... | reverse complement strand
TAGCTTCTCAAGAAGGACTCTGCACCATGGAGTAAGTAAGTATACATAAATCAGTACATGCAGATTTGAACAGTCAAATACGCTGGTTGGAAAAACTGGTTCAAAACTGAAAACTGCACATACAAAAAAATACATCATGATTGCAGGACTATCATGTTTAAAGCCCTTTAGCTCATGTTTCAGTTACTTTAAATCCTGTAACAAGACAGGCAATGCACATATCATGTAACACTGAGGTATGTTCATGCAACTGTTGTTGCAGTGGAAAAGCATAAGTATTACATAATCTGAGTGTGTATTTGTAGCCTTAGGTATCTAGCATGCAATGAGCATGCACCATACTGCCATCTGTGGCCTGCCAGATTCTACAGTATTTTTCCACATTATCCCATAAATGGCAAGATTTAAAAAAAAATGTTACTGAGCACAAAATGTGTGTTTTGATTTTCTCTACAACTTTTGTCCGAAATACTTTTCACTATAAGATGAAATGAGCACGATACGATCAAAAATGTATACTGTTCTTCACGTAAGCTACCTGTTATTCTCTTCCAGTTTTAACGAAACCTAAATTTTCCTGACAGATTTTCAAAAAAATACTGAAATATCAAGTTTTGTAACAATCCATTCAGTGGGAGCAAAGTTGTTCCTTGCAGACAGACAGACATGATGAAGCAAACTGTTGCTTTTCGCAATTTTGCAAATGCACCTAAAAACTACTGGCAGATACACAATCAGTAATGTTAGGATACATAAAAACCACAATACATTACAAAATTTTATTCCAGCATTTATCTCTGACAACTGACAAATATGGTATTCTCATCATCAAAGCCGAATATTACTTGATGTTATATATATATATATGTTTCAATATTATGCAAATACATACCTTAACATAAAATGTCCTGCTCTGTCCATCGCACTTCCATCAATTAAATATTCAAAGTTCCTGGGTATGATCATTTCTCCATTTTGAAGTGATACCAGATACTCAAACCTTTGTTGCACACACTTACGTAATGTGTGTAAAGCAATACTGCCTCTTGGTGGTTTCATGTAGTACGTCATAATGAGGTAGTAGTACACATGGTTGTGAAGAAATCTATTTAATTTCCAGCTTAAGTAAGTGATTATTTCTCAGTTAAACACAATGATACAAGATGTTACAATAATAATGCAAGGGATGCATGTGAAAGGAATACCGGCTGCCACAAGTTCATCGCAAAACAATGGCAACCACACATCCGCAACTGTAATCCTGAAAATAAGATGTGTGGAATACTAGCCATCTGTTCATTTCTTCAAGCAGGTCAGTATCCAAGCATTTCTCTGGTCTTCAGGATTTACCATGTACAGTGGCCAAGCAGTTATGTACCATCACAAGCTGTATCCCTAATGACAAATACAAGACATTTTCTGTTCATCATACTTATAGGAGAACAGACCAAGTAATCAGTGACCGCAAGCACAAAAGCCTGAAACATAAACTGGCTGCATAATCCATGGCATTCCCTCGATCCTAGTATAATCATTGTGTGGGTAGTAGATGGTTAACTGAGCCTGGAAAATATGCAAGGACCGATCAAATCGTGGTGGTGCCTGCAATGCTGTCCATGAAGTGGACCGACTAATAATAATAAATTATTACAATGAAATAAATTTGATAGTGCATATTTTAAAAATATAATTTTAACATACTACGATCACATACCCAGCCGATTAAAAATGGCGTATATTATTTAAAAAATAAAATAAGTACGTAACTTGTAAAAAACCTTCCAAAATTTAATTCATATATACTACGAGACGTTAACCTGTTTACGTACATTTTAGGATGACAACCAGCATAACTGGATTGAGAAAGACATACATATTAATACGTATACCATCAGTCACTTGTTCCTCCGTCACATGGTGAGTTCACACATTTAGATTATTAGCAACATATCAGCAGGTCGAAGCGAACAGCTGTATAAACCAACATAACCCTTCACAGCAACTCTCTACACTCACTTGTATGACATTCAAATACCGTCACAATCGAAACACTTGTGTATGATTCTGTTTTAAACCTCTCGTCTGTATATACGTAGCGTTCAGCCTCTAATTAAGGACCCTTGTCGTTGTTTGAAAGTACTACAATTACCCAGGGCGAGTTACTAGCCTATCTCTAACTTAGTTCAGTATGACGTGGTCGTGGGACGCCACCTTTTAGCCTCTGGATCACAGCTTAATACTAGGATTTGGGTGTTCTGCTGTTGTTACATGACTATATCATTTATTTTCCTTCCGGCGTCACCCCGGTGAAATTTAAGTGGACGCCAAGAACATATGGCTGTCACCCCGGTGAAATTTAAGTGGACGCCAAGAACATATGGCTGGATGGCACGGCTAAACCGCTGTGGTTCGTACAGAATCGTTGGTTATTATACCACAAATGTTAGTTACGGTAGGTTGCACGACGGGCAATTGTGGATATGGGTTGGCCGGTAGAGGTTACTGGATGCACTTCGTTAAACCTTGACCGAAACGGGTCTATTCGGGCCAAATTCTTGACGAATGATGATGTTGTGGTTTATAGTCACAGATCATGTACGTTAAATATATTCATAGTGGTCATGTAGTCGTAATCATAACCATGTATCATGACAGTGGTCAACACTGCAATCTTTTGACTCTCTGAAATACAGAACATCTTTGAAACACGTGTACAATGTACGGTGACGGGTCATGCGAGGGAATGTGCGAGCAGTAGAGCGTAGCATGGACCAGAGTGTGGGACGAAACGTGTCCGTATTATCGTCAAAATGAAAGTAGACTTTTATACCGTGTGGAATGTTGTGTTTTTACTTTTCTTGTTATGTGTCTTCTTGTACTTGCTATTGGGGTATTTATTATTTATAGAATAAAATTTATTTACATTCCATAGATCCGCTTCAGTACAAGGATGTCAACAAGCCTAACATGAATACAAGGCTGTATAATACAATACAATATGAAATACGTTGTTTGTACAGCTATAAAAATGTCACATAACATAAACACAGACCAAAATACAGCAGGGTATTTGTGTCAGCAAATGTTTAATAATTTGCACACCTCTTGAAAAAGTACCTAATGCAAATTAGTGGAGTAAGAGTTACAAAAAAATGGAATATCTTTGGTAGATGTTATCATTACAAAGAAGAATAAACATGAAAAATTAGCAACAGTAGAAGACTGGGGTTATTCTGATCATAAAGCACTTCAGTGTTAAGTAATGAACACGAGGACACAAGAAGTTAAAACAAAGCAGTTACTTTTAAATGTTTATTAAGTAAGGAATCATGGCAAGAGGTATTTAAAACTTTGGAAGTTAATGCCACCTTAAAGGTATTTACGAATACTTTTTGTTGTTATTTTAATGCAGCATTTCCTTATTAACCAGTCTACGTGAGTATGTCATATAGGAACAAATGGATTACTCCAGACATAAAAATATCCAGTAAAAATGCGTTTTTGAACACATTAAATAAAAAAATATTGTTTCAAGGGAAGCACAGGATTATATAAAACAATGTCAACTTATGTACAAATAGTACTAAAGGAAGCCAAAAAAAAATGAGACTGATAGGCATGTCAAAAAGACAAAAAACAAAATGAAAAAGCATTGTGGCAGTTGATGAATAAAGAAGCTAGAAATTTCCCTTCTTATGATAGAAAAATTCAATTAAAAACAGAATCAGGTACAACAACAAATCTGTTAACACTTTATAATCCATGTTCTTTTCTTGTTCACATTGCCTTTCAGTGATGTGGGTAACCTAACCTTCAGAATATGGTATGCGAACTTACCACTGGTTGCAGAAATTACTCTTTTTATAGCGTGAAACTTTTGTAGTATGATGCAACAACACGTACGGAGTTTGTTGACTACATTACTCTTTAGTTGCAACAACACTTACGGAGTTTGTTGAATACGTTACTCTTTAGTTAACATTTAGTATGTTACCAAAAATTGAGCATTTGTGTTGCTAATATTCAGAAGAAGAATGTCATATGTGCTCATATTCTGAAGTTGTTTTCATAACACAATGATCTCTTGACAAAGCCCAGAGTGTATAAAATGTCACCTACCAGCTCCAAATATCTCTTCAGTTCATAGAACTGCAGCTTTTTTAAAATTTTATTCTGTTGTATATGTGTTTAATTAAGAGCGATATTGCATTTGGGATGCACCAGCACCTGTGAGAACTTGGTAATGCCCCCTCATGTGGTGTAAATGCCAGGACTATTTTGATGAACTTAAATATCACAGTAACTCAAAAAAGATCTTGCAGAATGGAGATAGTCTAAACAGCAACCATTGTACTTCGCTTATTATGACTTGTGGGCGTTTCCTTTTATCAGAGTAACCTTGCTTTTCTATTGAAATGGGATATTCATTCTTGGAGGATGAGCAGAATAAATTAAGTTGCAGTATTTGGACAAGTAAAAACTTGTAAAAAGGTAAAGGTAAAGTGATCCTGTTACAGGCCCGGTATGGCCCAGAGGGTGGGTAGAGGTATAGCTCTACTCTTCCATGACTGCGGCACTAGAAGGGAGTGAGTGGTCAGCAGCACGCCCCAGCCGCACTTTACCCCCAGGAAAGACCCGGTACCCATTTTACAGGAGGCTGGGTGGGCCCCAGGGCCGGTCTGGATGGGCAGAAAATCTTGTCCCCACTGGGATTTGATCCCAGATTGTCCAGCCCATAGTCAGTCGCTATACCGACTGAGCTACCCGGCCCACATAAAAACTCGTAATTTATTGATTTTGAGGTATTCCAGTTTTATCCTTCATATAAAGTATAAACAGTGATTGATCCCTCAACAGCTGGGAAGAACTATTCAGAGAAACTGCATTATAAGATTTATTTTTACCGAGTTTTTCTTATGAAAACTGTGAGCAACTGTATCAAGTTTGAGAAGCTCAAGAATATCAGTTGGCTCTTCATATTCTTAGTGTCCATGAATTTGGGCAAGATCATTCCATTGTGCTAGTTAATTAGGAACAACCCAATCCACACAAACACAACACGCTCTTTTATTTGCTGTTACTTAGCTTCCATGGTTAGTAAGCTTCGGTGATGGATCATAAATTGCTAATTTTGAAAAAGGTCCATGAGTCACTAGTTTTGAGATAGTCACATTTTTGTGGACTCATGTTCAACAAAGCAGTGCCACCAACATTTGAAAATGGCATGAGCCAAGTGTTCTGTCTGTTAAATATGGCTAGTTGTTTTATGTTTCTTTGGAAAAGACTTGAGTCAATGTGTAATTTTTGTTTTTCCTGGTGACTGAATGTGGTTCAGGTGTATGCCAAAGTGGTAGAGAGGCGAAAGCCAGAAACATAATAGATTCCTTCTGATTAAGTAGTTACTCCAATTCATAATGTTGAATTGGAGTAACAGTAATCTGTGTTTTCTAAATATATATGGCACTAGAAAAATATGTTCAGCAACTTTAGAATATTCAACATTTTTTTGCATGCATTCTGGAGAATGTTGCATGCCTGTTTCACAGTAAATGAGTAGTCCTAGAATTGAAGAGTCGCTCCTACTGATTGTGACCTATCGAAGTGCAATGTCAGACATGAAGAGCCACCTGAAGAATGAATATATGGTGTTTTAGTAAGGCCTGCACATCTCATAGGTGCAGCAGATAAATATCGCACTTTGATGGCATGTCTGGCAAAACAAATGTGAAGTACTTGGGGAGCAGAATTGTGCCACAGCTTCCTAACAGAATGCCTTTGCCTGAAGGTTCAGAGGGAGGGTACAAGAAGATGCAATGACTGCAAATTGAAGATGCAGAATGTAATATCTGAAGTGATTCTGGATGAGAACAGCTGCTAGAGGGAAATGCGATTTCTGTGCAACATAAACACCATATGACACAAAAGTACTTTTTTAAATTCTGGTAACAAAATCAATACCATTAAAATACCCCAAGTAATCTTAAAATCAGTGCAATATGAAGACATGCAATCCATTTACCTAGCTGAGGACAGTGACAATTGACTGGCTCTGGTGAACATAACAAAGTTTTGGGATCTGCAGATTTTGTTGCGTCTTGAGAAGGCTCTGCTTAATTCAAGCCTTGTGTAAAAGGTGTAATGAACTCTCTTACTCCCCTTACTGCCTTGCCAAAGCCCTTGTGGGTTGTCAAATAAATGCCATTGATACTCACCCATTCTCCCATGTATATCCCCTCTTCCAGTCTTGGAGACCCCATAGTCCTCCCAGTTTTAAGGGACTTATTCATAAATGCATCCTGGGATATACATTTGTAAAAGGTAATTAAAAACATGTAATGTAGAGAAACGTATAATGAAAATTTATTAAACACAACCATGTCACTTCATTACAGATACATGAAATGTAGGGCAACAGTACTCTTAAACATGTACATGTATACAGTTGTTTCCACAAAACAGTATTTTAAAAGAGCATATATGAATATATTACAGTAATCATGTAACCAAAAGTGCTAACTTGGGTTTCAAAAGTAAATGTATCTGAAACTGTAAGAAAAATCACACCATGTACACAGTCCTGCTGAAGGACACTATGTAGAAGACAATGACCAGACCTGATTATACATGGAATTACTGGTCACGAAAAGCACCAGAATATTTGTAATGCCTCCTTTAGATAAGCATTGTTTAATTCTTAACACATAAAAAAAAGACAGCCATAGAAGGTATTATTACTGCAGTGAGAAAGTGCATGCTTAAACCTCTCTTAGTGAAATATTATAACATACAACAAGATTCAGAGGTTGTCCAAATGAACCATACAGAATTCCTGGCTGCCACTTTTGTGCCTTTATATCATTATGTGGATACATACAGTACTTACAGCTAATGGTAATGCTGTTCATACAAGTGGATAAAAAAAGTTATGTAGGTACAAAAATAAAATAAATATATTGTACAGGCAGAGTGGTGACACTATTTACTTGCCAACAAGAACTATAAATTAAAACATATTATTTGTAGAATGATACAAAAATTACACAGGTACAAAGTGTGATTGGGTCACTTCCTGTAATTTGATTTCAGTGGTGAAAAAATATAGTGTTATTTCATTTCATAGGTGAAGATATGGTACAATATATAAAGTGACTTACTGAAGTTTCTGTACCTTCTTAAAAGTAAATGAAGGGACAAAGAAGGAAGAGGCAATTTTTCTAACAAGGAGTTGGAGGCAGAACACCCACTCCTCTAAATCTTCTGTTGTTAATGTTATATTTAGGAATGTAAATGTAGAATCCCAACAATAACAAGCAGTTTGTCTCATGTGTTGGTTAACATGTTTACCCCATGATTGTGAATATTTTACAAGTGTTTTATTGTTGATATGATAGTAGTGCTGAAGTGGAGATTCTTTGTTACCCCCTAGGTATATGTGTGTAGTGTCCTAGTGCGTTGAAGAGTTTATGGTGTAATTTTACTTTGTTGTGTGTCTTCCTCAGTAATGCTTGTATATCCACTTTCCTTCTAACTGCTAGTGTTTCAGGTGATATAGCAGAGGTTGCCTAGGTCTGCAAGTTTGAAGTGTATTAATTGCGTAAATCTTGCAGCCTCTGAGACCACATCTGTTAGTAAGCATTTCTTTTTCAGATGGTGAGTAAAGCTGCCTTCATGATGAGTGTTCACAAATGATCCAACTTCTGTTGAAAGAGTGAAAGACTTTTGATGATGAAGATACGTTCAACTGAATTGCAGTGAACCAACTTGAACAAGTCCAACACAAAATCAGAATTGAGGTGTGGCTAATAAATAACAAAACTGGTTGCAAAGACCTAATTTACTAATGAAATTATGACATATACATGGTACCCCATTCAAAGTGACTTTCACCAGAAGCTACACATCACCCCATCTCAGCCATCCATGCACTGAAGCATTCCCTGCAGTCATTCTCCATCTACTCAGCATAACACATTGAACATTCCACCACCAGGTTTCTTCAGCTCCACAAGAAATTTGATGTTTACTTGTTTCTCAGTTTTTTTTATCAAGAATGTTTTTCAGAAGTTAATACAACTGTTTACAGAAATAATTTTATTCCACAACACTGCATTAGGGTAATGGAGTATGGTTTGGTACATGGATGAGGAAAGGATCAGCAGCAACTAGTATATATTTACTGTCATGATCATTGATCAAGCCTAGAAGCTGTATATGTAAACTTAACAGCCACACCTCATATTCAAAACTGATTATAGTGAAGGTTATAGCAGAGAAAGTTTCTGTCAGATGGAGGATATTCATTTATGAAAGCATTTTATGTTAAAAACAGATCCAAACAGGCAGCATGATAATTTGTCAACAAACGCAGCATGCGACAACATAATGTTATTCCACTTCGTGACCTGCAGACTTTAGCCTGAATCATAACAGCAGTTAAGCCGCTCTAGATATAGAATTTACCAAATACTCTGCAATGGATAAATGTAAGGATCAGAAAAGAAGACAATTACAAGGCTTTGAATGCAACTGTGTGCATGATAATATTATTGAACTGAAAGCTGTTAATTTATGTGGCACTTTTCATATGAGACCTTGAGATAATACAATCATTACTTGCTACATGTGGCACTTGAGTGGATATCTTTTACAAAGGGTAAAGCTGACTTGGTGGCTGGAAAAATGTGCTGATTATTGTAAAGAATGTCAACCAGTACAGGGTTTTGGAAATGAGGAGTTGGCATCACATCAATATTTGCAGTTCCAGTAAGGATAACTGCCAGGTCTACTGGCTAAGACTTATGAAAGAATTAGGAAAGCAGCTAGAATGTGTGATATGTACAAACAAGAGTGTTCAACGTTCATATAAGCCGTGAGCTTTAAGCGGCAACATGGGGAAGTCTTGGAGTTCACAGAGTTGAAGCCACACAAGCCAAGGATTTACTGTAGTTTTTTTCAAAGAAGGTGTTGAGATCTTAGTACCTTTACAACTAAACGTAAAAGGACTGAGATCTCAACTTTCTGATACTTGTCTGCATACTTTTTACAAGTGGCCTCAGGATGGCTTGCATTCAAGCCAAAATATGTAGCTTTGGCACAAAACAAATACAATTTGTATTAATAAAGTTGTGTTAGGCTGATGTGCCACAGAATCTGATCCTCTTATTGTAAACACACCAAGAGTTCTCATATAATGATTCATGAAAATATGTGCAACCTTCAACTCTCAAAAATGGCCACATTTTATTAAAGTGTTAAATTCTGATGTACATATTTTATGAACTATCTGAATTATGAATATAAAATCTGTACAAGATGGAAACCTGTTAAAAAAAATACTAACTGCAAGAAAATTTAATTAGTATCAACAGTGGCCTAAAAACACCTGTACTTTGTATTAAATTTGTTTTTCTGAAAAAGAATAAAATGTGCCATACTGATCATAGAGGCGTTCTGTTTCCCACAGTTCTTCCAACTGTGATTCTGAAAGGAACATAGCATCTCCTGCATCAGAGTCATGATCCAATCCTTCATAGAACTTGTGAAATGCTCGAACTTCTTCACTTGCTTTTTCCAAAATCTGAACTTGGCTTAAGTTTGCCCTGTCAATGGCAAGGCGAGCATTATCATATTCCTGGTGCACCCGTTCCATATCCTAATAGGAGAGCAAAAAAGAAACTTTCTAGACAAATTGATAAAGTACATATTAGCTAAGCATATCAACCAACAAAGCAGGCAGTGTAGGTGTAACAATGTAGTATGTTTGCATGACCACCATTGCAGTGGAAATGCAACAATGCATTGTGTGTATTGTTGAGCTACACATCATAAAATATTGTGTTTTGCACAAAAATACTTTTATGATGAATTTATGTCATGGAAATCCATCCAGTGGGATCCACGCTAATACAGGCAGACGGACGGTCATGACAAAACTATAGGTGCTCCTCTTGACTATGTTAACATGCCTAAAATACAACCAACACGGTACACTTTATACACTTACAATGATTATTTATTTCAACACTCCAACATGTTTTGGCCCATCAGCCATCTTCAGGGATACCATTAAATGCAATGAGACTGTATTTGATACCATTACATACCCTGCTGACAATAAGAGAAAAAAGGAGATAAATACAAAGTGTGAAATATCCTGATGTGATTACCAACAATAAAACAAAAAATACTTCCTTATGTGGAATATTAAAATGTATGTTGTTCAGTGTAAATCTGAAGATTATTGTTTGTATTCATATTAGGACATTTTACATTTATCTGTAGTGATTTAAATCCACACAAACACTGATTAACTAGCACAATGGGACGATGTTACCTACATGTATATTTACCTACTTATATCTGTTACAGTTAGCACTGTACGTAATGATCTTGAGAATCTTCTCATTGAATTTAATGGTATCCCTTAAGATGGCCGATTCACTGAAACACGGAGTGGTTAAATAAATAATCATTGTATTTGTATAAAATGTATGTTGTTGGTTCCATTTTTTTATTATTAAATTGGAGTACACGGTATTGATGTATTATAAAATCAGCTAACCATAATTCATTCCCTTACAAAACCTGTGCCCCCCAACTGTTCCCATTATTTATTACCACAGCCAACAGGAAAATTTTCACCTTCACACAATATGTGTACCTATTCCATGTAGAGTATTGTTAATTCTTAAGTGGTGACAAAACAGGCATTTATACCCTTCAACTAATAACTACATGAGTAAATTAGTATGGTAAAATATCACTGCTTGCAATTATATCTTAAGCTAGATCTGTCAAGTATTATCAACATGTGTTCTTCTCAACAGTTCTCTAACATGCTTAAAACATGATGCTTATTTGGTGTGACAGTACAAAATGTTAAGTGCCAGATCACCTCAGATATGTTTTGTTTCAGAATACAACTTCTCAGTTGCATTCCTGTCTGCAGTTTGGTAGCAAAAGTCCATGTGAGAGAATATGCATTCTGATTTTCTTAATTTACTTTGAAGTCAGTTTTCCTGTATTTCATCCAGTACTTCCAAAGTTATCAATGTTGTTATAAATGTTTAGAAAAAAAATTTTAAGATTCAAAATTAAACACCAATCAGACGAACTGCAACAACCTAATATAAAACTGGCACATGAGGGTCAAGTTATGTATTTCATTAGGTCCTAATTAAATGAACATCATTTAAGTTTAAAACTTATGTACTGCAGGTAAACTGAAATCTGCATTACAACTACAGTTACCTACCCCTTGTTGTTGGTAATACAACTGCAGCATCTGGCCACTAGTGCCATGAACAGGACAATGTTTTTGCAAGGTATACCTCTCCATGATTTGTTTTATGGTTAACTGCCTAAGGGCAAGCTGTTTCTGATTATAAATTTGCTGTTTCTCATAATGTATGTTCCTTCGAAGCTGCTCTAATTTGACATCAAAAACAGTTGTGCAAGACTGAGTTCGGGGACGTTTCACTACGGGTTGACTCGTGGTGCTTGCGTGTGGATCAGACAGAGATCGTTTATGGTGACCTTGAATGCTAGCAGGAACATTATTTCCATTTGCATATGTCTGATCAGGAACAGTATCACTGTTTGTTGACACAGCCGACGCTGTCACCTTATTAACATTCTGACGAATTCTCCAGTTACGGCATGTCAAGTCTTGGTTTGGATCTGGAATAGTAAGATTTCTCCAACGCTGCCTCACTGCACGGTACCGTTCTTCATCTGTTTCTAATTTACGCAGTAGTTCCCACTCTGGATTGTTATTATCAACATTTTCTTCAGGATTGTTACTGATGTAATCAGTATTTCTTGCGGTTATGATTTCTTTCTGTTCCAGAGAATTTTGGTTCACACTTTCAGAAGGGAAATTTGAAGATTCAGACTCAGTGGTTTCCCAATTTACTGTGCCCATGTTTCTGTCTTCTTTGACAGAAACAAAAATGTCTTGTATGCCATGACCTTGAACAGGAGTTGCATTTGCCAAGAGTGGCGATTGCTCTGCAAAAAGTGATGAAGCCTGTAAACCATCATCACTCAACTGTAGAACAATTTTTACATCTCCAGCTTCATCAAATGCAACTTCTGCATGCTCATTATCATTATTCCTGCTTACCTTCATATCAGCTATATTGGTGTCTTCATTTACCTTGAAAATCAAGCTGTTACACATAAGACTTCTACGTTTTGTGCTGTCGGTAGACCCAGCTTCCTCTACTGATTTATTTTGCACTGGCGAATTTATACAGCTACATATAGACTGTTCATTCTCAATGACTTCTTCGAACTCATCTAAAATTAAAAAACTTCCCATACTAGGAGATAAAAATGTTGGTTTCCATCGTTTTAGAGTGTCAGCCTTGATCTTCAATGGTGTACTTGAAACTACAGGTTCATTATCTTTGATCCTCACAAATGTACTGGGAACATCATCATCACTATCATCCTCATCATATAACAGTGCATCTTCAAATCCTGTGGCATCTAACTGCAAGCATGATTCTGGACTAGATTCATGAATCACATCATCTACATCCACAAGTAATGAACTTTTTTTTACCCCACTATCATTATTATGACAAGAACTTGCTTCATTTTGCTCATCATTTGTCTCAAGATGTGGTTTATACGTAGACGCTACTTTAGAGTTTAAATGTACCATAATATCATTTGTAGTGAGTTCAAAATCACATTTCTTAAGGGACACCGCTTCACAATTATTTGAAATTATCACAGACTTTGTGCAATTAAATTTGTTTTCATTTGAAAATTCCAGTTCTGTTTTGACTGGGATACCTGTCTCATGTCTTCCTTCAGTTTCCTGGCTTTCTTTTGAACAGTTCTTACAAGATGCTGTGTCAGGTTCTGGAGAATGTGTTGAATCAGTAATCTGTAATGTTTCAGATTCTGAAGAATTTGTTAAATAACTAACAGAACTTGGTTTGCTGTCTTTCTCATGTTTTACAGTTTTCACACTGTTGTCAGGAACCACATCAGTTTCATTCAGTTCAGATAAAACTGTATGTTCATCACCATTATTATATTCCATATTTTGTGACTTTTCTTCAGGATCAAGTATTCCTTTATCAGCATTATTAAAAACATCACATGTAATATACTTATCATTATCTATGACCAAATTTCTTTCAAATGTCCTAGAAGTTCCTGATTGTTTCTCTTCATATAGGAAGGAATCCAGTATTTCTCCTTCTTCTAAATCACATGGACACATATCTACATCTGGCAAGTCATTTTCTGCTTCTATGTCATTAATGGTTGTTTCCAGTTTACTGATTTCTGCTTCTAAAGTGTCTTCCATTGAATTATCGTGGTCACTGCAACTCTCAACTGAGTGAATCACGGAAGTGTTGTTAGAAATTATCTTGGCCACAAACATCTTAAAAGAGACAAAAAGGTAAGAAAGAAATTATCAGTTACATTGAACTGTACACAAACATTATGCAAGTTCACTTATCATAATACAATTAAAGAGTCAATAAATGGTTCAAGAGCACTACAAATTATACCGCAAAATCTTGTCTAAAGTTATTAAAGTAGCAAAAAAATTACATTATGATAAAATAATATTCAACTCTAAAAATAAAATGAAAACCACTTGGAATATAATTAAATCTGAATCAGGTAAGCAAGGAAATCGTACATCTCCTAAATATGAATGGTAATTTAACAAAAAATCAGCAAATGATTGCTAATCCATTTAATAATTACTTTGTAACACAAGCAGATACAATTATTGATAACAATTGAAATGATAAAATGGGACAGCCAAACAACAATAATAATCCAGTCAATTATATGCTTCAAATTTTTAAGCACCCTTTCCCAAACATTAAATTTAATTACACATCAACTAAAGAGATTGAAAAAAATGATTAAATCCCTAAAAACAAAATATTCTCATGGATGTGATGAAAACTCAGTCAGTCAAAGTTTTAAAACTGAGTGCTCCTCATATTGTTCTCCTTTCAATACATGTAACAAATCCCCCCTCCTTAGGCATCCTTCCAAATTGATTATGTGACACTGTTCAATCTGATGACTACTCTTATATCCACATGGTTCTCTAACCTTGTAGGGATCCATGGAATGTGAATAAAGGAATGAGTGAATGAAAGAATTAAAGCAGAACAGTGTAACTGTTCCACTTTTAATAGAGCAAGGGGCTAATTCCCTTTCATTTGAAATTTCTGTTGATACCTAGTGGATACATTTTGTTACCAAACCTGAAATGCATTTTGTTACAATTACAGGCAACAACAATTTTAAGGCCCACATCCTAATATTCTTCAGGGACATGACGTGGTTGCACTTATTTCTTAATTGTTTATTATAATCTTAGTGCAATAAACTAGTAATCATTTTATTCTATAATTATTATTATTATTATTATCATCATCATAAGCAGAATCACCACCTTTATGCTGGGTATATACCATTATATGCCTGAAACATACCATGTTTCTAGGGTATATAGTTTTGCAACTGTTCTGTATTTACAATTTTTGCTGCATGTAATGTTATTTTGTCTGTGAAATCTCATTTTGTACTTTTACCTTAGCACTTTCCATAGATATGTGCATGTCCAATATGGCTGTTTTTTTGTAGTTTCTTAACTTCATCCTTTTCTGGTATGTTGCTCAGATATTGTCTGAGTGATTTTGAAATGGTTCCAATCACCCCTACTATTACTGGTTTATTTTTTTTCTGTCACTGTATAATGGTGTATAAACTGTTGAGGGAACCAAGATGGAGTAGTCAGTATAGTGACTAAACAATCTGGTGTTGGAGTTCGTAGCAGAAGCAAGAGATATTTATCTCCAAAAATGTCCAGACCTGCTTTGGGTCCACCTAGTCCCCCTATTACATGGGTACTGCGGTTCTTTCCCTAGGGGTAAAGCAGCTGGGGCGTGAAGTTGACCACTTTCCTCCATCCACTGCCACGGTTGACAATGAGTGGAGCTATACTCCTACATGTCTTCAAGGTGTAGAGAGGGACTTTACTTTTTTTATGTAGCCATATGTTACATTAGGGTAATTATGACTGATGATGAATTAAGTCACTGCCTAAATAAGGAGCAGTCATGCCATTCATGGAGGTTGGGGCCTCTAGAAGGATAAAAAAAATTAAAATAAATAAAAATACCTACTTTCGTGCTGGAATTTTTAAATGAATATCAGTGGGGTGTTACCTATGTAATAAACCTGGCAAAAAAATACATACTTTTTAAGTGCTGGAAATACCTTTCTCTGTGTTATATATGTGCTGGGAAGGTATGTAGTAATAAACAAAGACAGTCTAAAACACGTAATATTCAGCTACTAAAAGTTTACAGGGTTTGGCTTTGGTGAAACTTGCCTGGCACTGATCTAATTTTAAAAACCACAATCTTGAATCTATAAAAGGTTTTAAAATTATTTTCTCTGTGCATTTTGAATCAAGCTTTTCTTTTAATGTACCATCCCTAAAAAGTTATCATCTGTACCATCTGTTTGGAATAACTACATGATTATCTGGGCTACTACAGTACACCTATGCAATAGTCATAGTTTAATGGAGAACAAGAACATATTATTAGCAATTACTTCTATATAGAGGCAAAGGTTTTATTCAGTGGTTAGTAGATGCAGGCGTGGACCGGGTAGCATAGTCAGTATAGCAACTGGCTACGGGCTGGACGGTCCGAGGATCAAATGCCGGCGGGGGCAAAATTTTCCGCACCTGTCCAGACTGGCCCTGGGACCCACCCAGCCTCCTGCACAATGGGTACCGGGTCTTTCCCTGGGGTAAAGAGTGGCTGGGGCATGATGTGACCCCTCACCCCCTTCTAGTGCCATGGTCAAAAAAGAGTACAGCTATACCTCTGCTTCCCCTATGGGCTGTATGGCCTGTACAGAGCCTCAGTGCCTGTACAAGGGTGCACTTTACCTTCTTACTTTTTAGTAGATGCAGATAGTATTCCTGGAGTACTCATTATCATGACCCCCCACCAAACCACCAAGACACAAATTTATATTTATCATTGCAACCTCCAAATATTCATGGTGTGCACAGGGACAACTTTACCTTATTTTATTACACTAACAATTTCCTATGAATCTCCTTCATATAGCTTACTATTTACATCCTTCCAGCAAAGCCAGATTTGTAACTTTGTGTGTATATACAATCATGAATGAGCATCAGTTCATATTCTATTTTACCAGATGAGCCTCTCAACCTTGGTGAACTAAGCAAGCTACATCAGTGGTAATGTGCCTGCTTCAAATATGCGAGGTGCTCACACCAATCTCAGTCAGTTTCTTAAGTTTGTTTTTCTTATAGGTGAATGTCAGGACAGTATAGGTGTCAGCAGTGTCAACTTTGATGCCAAGACCATTCCCCCCCCCCTACATGCAGTGTGTATCATTTATGATTTGGCCTGAGCACCACAGCTTTCATGTGATGTCATAATAGATGCAGGCTTTCTCTGCTATAAAGCTAGCTCTGGTGAGCAATATAACTTATGTTGTGTAGGTATACCGTTTCTCTCACATGGTTCCAATGCTATCATTTGGTCAGATCACCCTCTGAAATGATACCCATACCTGTACTAGTGACAATGAGTTATAGTACTATGCCTTCAGCTATGAACTGTCCAGAAACCTGATTATAGCAAACTGACAATGTAGGTACGTCCGGAGTTCAGTGTTGTAACACCATGGAGGAATGCCTCTTCCACTAAAGCCTAAGTTTATTATACAGACTAATAAGACTGGTGGCTGAACATGAAATGACAAATGTCATAACAGAGCAGCTACAGGAAGCATACAGCCAAACCAAAATTTGTTTACTAGCTTATGTGTGGTCAAAACAGCCTGCCACCCCTTTCCAACCACATTACTGCTCCCACTTTTATATATACATACAATGACAAAAGCATTATGAAACTTCCAACTGTAGACAAACAACTGATCTTTTAGAATTTGTACAGTTAATTTACTTTCATATTCCATTAATCCAAAGATATGGAAATAGTTATAACTACACATATAATAGAGCACATATAAACAAATATATACAATAAGCATATTAAAAAGTGCAAAAAGAGCATTTGTCATAGCAATGCTTAATAACAATACCTGTACAATAGTACAAAAATGCTGGACTATAAATGTAATGACCTAAGCAAGTGAATAAAAACAATGGTAAATGTAATTCCGCTCAGGCATGTTTTGATTAAAATATTCCTCCAAACTATGGAAGGAATTATCTAAAAGATATCTCTTTAAAGCTGTTTTAAAATGTTTCCTGTCATTTGATAAGTCCTTGGTAATTAAAGCACATATATCTTCATATTCTGTCATCAATTTTATAACCTCTGTAGCTGACCATGGGTCATTTAATAACCCACAGACTGGAAAAGATTGGATGGATTTAAAAATCTGAGGTGGGATTTGTATATAAATGGGATAAATATTGAATACGAAAAGCTGCATTCCAACAATAAAAAGTATCTTAATTTTCACCAAATATTGTTAGGTGGAAGTTGAAATGATGTGCAATTTCCATGAGAAAAGACAAACAACCAACATTTTGATGGCGAAACCTCTGGATTAGGCGTCACTTAGTTTCTTAATGCTGAAAACAGCAAGAAAAAAAATCATACAAAATTATGGTTGGTCACAGGAAGAAGTCACTTGTGAGTTTATGCGTTAATGTGACGAAAATACTGGAATGCATATTGGTGAAATCTGTTGTGCTTATGTCAGCTTTTTTTAAACACGTCAGAAGAGGATGCGATGACAGATTTTTGTGGCAACGGCGATATATTTTCGTGTCCGTAACAAGGAAATACTCTAGCAGCTGTTGAGGGGGATGGCTCTGTGCCAAGGGAACACGGTACTCCGATGTATCATATTATATAATGTAGGGCTATAGTTTTATGGCACAAACCTTAATGCTACTGTTCAGCGTCGTCCACTTCCCGTACACAGCAACAAAAAAATAATAGACAATAGAAACTTTTGGTCCTCTTGAATTAATTAGCCTACTCCTGATCTACAGCGATTCCCACGAAGCAAATGTATACAAAATATAAAGCCACTATGAATGTCACAATAATGAAACGCGACCTTTAATCTCAATGGCTTCGCTTCTCTCCACTCATGCTCTGTCTTTTAAACTCCTCCTGCTGTGATCCACGCTTCTGCTTGCCGCTCGTGTAATGTTTCGATGTTGACAATCGATACCTGTAACATGACTTCCCAGTTCGATATCTATTTGTGCAGGTCGTTTTAAACAATTATCGATAGCGTAAGGGTAATGGCCGAAGGTGTGGGATAAATAATGCATCTTTGTCATGGCTTTTCTTTGTCCTGTACGAATACGAAGAGGAAAGAAGAAGAAAAGTAAGGATTTAGTACAGGAATAAGTTACACAAGTAATAGAATTAATCTTAAAATGGTATCAGTACCATCAAAAACTTAGTTTCATTCACTGATTGATGTATTGTGTTTGTAGTTTTGGTTAGCGAGTTGGCCCTGTCTCATGTTATTTTAATAGGTGAGAGGATGTGTTATTTGTATTCAAGGTACATTGTTTGTAGGAGTTATAACAAAATGTACATTTGCATTATTATCAGTATTTATAGTGCATTCACAGCCCTATGCATTATCAGTTTACATTTATCTCAGCTCTTTTGTTTCATTTTAATACCAAATCTTGACAGCTTTCTGTATTAGTACATTACAGGTTATAACTGGTGAAGTACTTGTGATAAACGTGGAATGCAGTACATGAGTTACTTTAATTTAGTTTAGTTTATTAAATTCACTTAGTCACAATGTGTGATGTTGGACATGTCAAATTATGTTACAATTTATATGTCATCAGATTATGTGAAAGAAATCAATATAGGTTACACAGTGTTCTTGAAAAATGTAACGTACAAACACATTAAAATGTAAAAAATTGATTGCAATTGAAGACAATAGAAGTTAAAAAGAATTTAAGGTTCATTACACTAAAAATCACTGTCTACAGTAAGCACTGTTTCACTTGGAAGGGAGAATAAAAAGACACATAAAATTATTGTACTACAAATGATGTTGGTATGCATGTGTTCTTGATTTTACATGTAAAGTAATGTACACGGGATGGTAAAACGATACTGAAGTATATAAATTCATGAGTAGAACTGAAGGTTTCTGTCAGCAGGTATTATTTTAATGCTGCCTAAAAGTGTTCCATGTTAGTGGACAGGTTTTTAATTTTATGTGAGAAATAACTATACATCTGCATTCCTGTATGACAAACACTGATTGATATTACATCTGTCTGTGTTTGTTTCTCATTTTGATTTTATGAAGCTTTGAGTTTGCTGGAACAGTCACATGTTATCAGCAGAAGTTGTCATTCATTCGCTTATGTACTATCCAGCACATGGTGTTATGTGGAATGTCTTAATTGAAACGTTCTGTGTTATCAGACTGCATTACGTCACATTATGGAAGATGGTAATGTAATTAATCATGACTGAGTTTCTGAAATCTCCCTCTGCATAACATGCTTCTGTATGTATTGTATATGATTGATAGTACTCATTGAAAAAGAGATATTCCATTGCTATGAACTAAATTTCTGTGGAAAATTGTTCAATGTGATATGTTTGTGTCAAAGGATGGAGTGTACACTTCTCCTCCTCCTTATCCATTCCTTTGGTCTCTGGCTTGCATGCTGATTTCTTATTCCTGTTGTCTTTGAAGCCTCTTCAAACTTTTTAGTGAGTCTTTTCCATGATCTTCATTTTTTCCTTGTTCCTTCCATTCTGGCCTATCGCTGAGTTTTTGGCATTCTTTCGGTATTCATACTTTCAGTATGTCCATATCATCTTAGTCTGATTTTATAAATTTTACTGTGTCTGCCCCTTGTGATAGATCCTGTATCTCCGTATTTGATTTTATTTTCCAGCACTCCTAAACAGTCTTGTGTGGTTGGGACATAGATTGTATTGTTTTTGGAACAAATTTGTTTTTATGGGACTGAGGTGTTAACCTAATAACCCCAACCTGGAGGACCACGATGTCTTTCCTTGTCTGGATCCCCACTCATGACCTGTCGAGTTTTGGAGACCCTACCAACGGCTGTGTTGCTGCTGGCATAGTTCTTTATATTAGTGGACCACTCAAGCCTCACCACCATGGCAAAGCAGAAACACCATGGGTGGGGGAGCAGAGTACACAAATTGGTAAAATGTATGTGTGTGTGTGTGTGTGCATATCACACACTTATATATTGTACACACACGTGTGCACGCGCGTGTGTGTGTGTGTGTATATATATATATATATATATACAGGGTGTAACAGGAGGAATGGACCAGACTTCGGGAGGGTGTTCCTTATGTTAAACTATACCGAAAAACCCCAAAACACCTGTATCCAAAGTTGAACGGTTTGGGAGATAATGGCCAGTGAAGTTTGAAACTTTGACAGCTGT
>Ga0123357_10002516_pt1 | contig 20512 bp, 3 predicted proteins | sample TergutEmb28metaG_FD_89873 | JGI IMG/M metagenome (GOLD analysis project Ga0123357, IMG submission 89873) | Embiratermes neotenicus P4 segment gut microbial communities from Petit-Saut dam, French Guiana - Emb289 P4 | ecosystem: Host-associated > Arthropoda: Insects > Digestive system > Gut ... | reverse complement strand
TGGCCTTGCGTATTTCATAATAAGTGGAGAATTTATTGACTAGCTGAGCAACTAGCAGTTCGTCAACAAAAACTTCACTGAATGTAGTTTACTTATTTTTATATTTGTCGTAATTTAGTTTGTAATATTTGGTCAAGAAAATTGTTAAACACTACTTTAGTACTGAGCTGAAAAATTTTGTTTCAACCTGAATGGGACTGTACCTGTGAACAGGCACGTTCTGGAGACGGGAGAACAACACAAAGATTACAAGGAAGCCGGTCCTTCAATCTGTGTACCTTCCTTCTTATCTGCAGCAGTTCCCCTGTCAAGACGATTTTGTCTGCTGAGCTGTTAAGATTACCAGACTCTTGTTTTGAAAACTGCGAAGGGTTGTGTTAATCAGAAGTCTGAACATGTACTGTACACTACAGTTCAGGCAGTGGAACCGATCTGCGACACAGAATCATCTGAATCAGTATGTACTCCTTATGCGTCTGTGTTAATATGTACAGCTTAAACGGAGCCTTCGTGGTTCAGTCAATGCAATTATTGAATACGGACACCATGGCGGAGTTCGATTCCCAGCTGGAGAAGGGGAATATTCTTTGCAGGCGTCCAGATCGAATTTGGGGCTATTAAAATCTCCAGTCCTGTGACTGCCAGCAGCTGTTCCCTGGAGGCAACGGGACTGATTGCTAACTTACGTCTTGTGTTTAGATAATAATATGTGGAGCTATACCTTCACTCCTCCCAACACTTTCATTGGGCCGTGATTTGTTTAGTGCAAAAGCAATTTGTGACCTAGAACTCTCTAGATGTCAAGGCAGTGAATATTAAAGAAATTGTTTACGCAAATATGGAATGGATTCAGCTGACTCAGAACAGAGAACAGTAGAGTATTCTCTGTGAAAACAATAACGAAATCCAGGTTTTCAGAGAGACGGGAGATTTCCTGATCATTTGAGTGACGATAATTGCTGAAGAAATTCTCAGCTCCATTTACATAATATTAACGGCAGTAGACACTGCCGCCTGCCATCTGTAACTGAATTATACTATAAGCAAAAGTGTACACGTTGTGTTGAAGGGAATGACTAGACATTTACGAAAACTCCCGAAGCTCGTTTCTGATATTTGAAAACATGGCTCGTTGTTAGGTAGCAGAACAATCCAATTGTTTACGTCTATGATATATTATTATGAATTTCGGGAGAGATGAGGAGAGAAGGAAGGGGAGAAAATAACATCTAGAATCCAATATTGAAACTGACACTGGCTGTACGAAACTTTGACAGTATGAATGTAATATGTAAGGAGCCTAGTGCAGGTACACGGAGTTATATATCTATATAGTGTACAAATCCAGAAACTCATTTCCCCTAATGGAATCGATCATATTCCTACTTGCTGTATTTTCCATTGTTTTCCATGTCAGCACGGGTTGGGCCATCAGACCCACGTGCTAGAGCAGCATTGTGCTGCCCGGCAGGATGGCCTAGCGAGACGGGGGCAGTTATCGCCTGTTCTGCCTCATTAGCTTGGAACTGGTGGAGCTGTTTGCGTGACATTGGTCTTTACGGGAGAACGACAAGCCGCGTGTAATGAAATGGTTTGATTCCGTGCAGAACTTAATTCACCATCGAGCCTTATCAGGACGTCTAGTTTATTTCGCACTGAATTTTTTATTCTCCTTTCAATCTGACGCATCAACTGAGATTTTCATTTCATTAACCTTCGTTTCATTTGTTAAGTTTTGTCATTAGTTTCTTTATTCTGAACTGCTGGGTTGTTGTATCTTACCATTTTATCCTACACTAACTAACTAGGCATACGAAAGGGATTTCCTATGTTGTTTGCTCAGATAGTCAACAAATTCCCCGTATTTTAAAGAACTGGAAATTTTAGCTACCACGTTTAAATTATCCAACAAATAGTCTCTGTTCTAAACCAGAAAATCCACTTAACAGGTGACTATTCCTTTAAATTCAGTTTATTATTACTATCCTCCAATCTATGCCCAGGTCTTTTACATCTTTCTCCTCCTTACTCTTTCCCATTGAACATTTTTTGTTTCATCTGCGATGATTCTTATCCATATACTTTGGGGTTTCTCACTTTTTCACTCCTCTGAGTTTATACAAAAACATTCTTTTTGGTAACTATTCATTATTTTTGTTTCATTTTGTTTCATGCTTGGGATATTGAAAAATTTGTGTAAGTGATAAATTAGTGTGACATCAGGATAACCTTGAATATTGAGTGATTAAGGATGCAAGAATTTGGACACCGTCGATTGTGGTCTATTTGAAACTACTGAGGAGAAAAACGAAAATTCATTCCTGATATCTGGCACACCTAAACCCGTAGATATGCCAAATATTACCTCACGAAAACAACGCCAAAACAACTCGTCACTTTTATTCCACACAATTCTTTATAAAATTAATTATTCTTGCTATTTTAGTTATGGATGAAGTTTACATAAAACATTTGTCAGCCGCGAAATGAACCAAAACATCTGTCCAGCACCGGTAGATCTACAGTATCTTTTAACCAATTTAGCTCTTTCAGTCAGTGAAAAACTTTGAAGGAAGTAGTCACCACCACGACGCTTATTTTTTCCTAACAACATTGAAATCATGTGACCTTGAACGGTAATTGTTCCCTTACAAAGGATCAGCTACCTGAGATCATAATTCTGCTATATTTGTTTCCCCCGTGTGTACCTTCGGTACAACTGGATCTAAGCTCCTGAGCGCTTCGTCGAATCCTCCACAAACAAGCCGGTTCGGCACTGCAGAACTTATACATTAAATTCTCTGAACTCCAGGGGTGAACATAAAACGGTGAATGACAATCCATACGAAATGCGATTCGTAAGAGGGCCAAGATACCGATGTCTGCCTTATGTCTCATCTCTCACTTCCTTTAACACAATTTTTATAATTTTTCGAATGGAATTCTGAGCAAAGTACCGAATATATGTTTTCAAATCATGTTGGAGTAAGCGTGGCAACTTTATTCTTCATTTACAGTTCTCTCCTTTAGGCCTGATCTGATTTAGAACTAATTTTTAATACCATGAATCTTCAGACATTCAGTAAAATTTTAGGCTCGTTTGCAAAATTGCGAAAAGCGAATATTAGCGTTGTCATGTCTGTCCGTCTGTCCACCTGAACATCTGTCCGTCTGTCCACCTGTCCGCATGGAAAAACTCGGCTCACACTGGACGGCTTTTTTTTACGGAATTTGATATTTGAACATTTTTCAGAGATCTATAGAAAACGTTCAACTTGCTTTAAAATCTGACAAAAATAACAGGTATTTTACTTGAAGACGATCGCACATTTTTTTTATCATATGCTCAGTTCTTCTTGGAATGAAAAACGTTTCAGAAAATGTTTGTATAGAAAAACAAAACATAAGTTTCTTGCTCAATAACTTTTTTTTTTCAAAGAAAGTGACTTTTTATAAAATAATGTAGAAAATTATTTTGAGCCAGGCAGGCCACAGATGACAACATGAAGAATGTCCGTTTCATGCGGGATAACTAGAGCTACAGACAAACTCAGAATATACGAGTATAATACTTACTGCTTTTCCACTGCAACAGTAGTTGCACGAACGCATCCCATTGTTACGTTATAAACTACATTGCCTGTCTTGTTTAGACGTACGTACGCAAATCTATTCTAACTTATGTGGTTTCATGTGCCATTCAAATCACCCGTCTTGATTTGAACACACTTTAGAACAAGCTAAGCAATACAAATCTCGAAGCTGCTAATTGTGCAATATTATCTCTCCTGTTAAAATAGACACCGTACTCATCACTTGTTTATCACTCACTCACAAACTTCACAGCCACAAAAGTGTAAGTAAATTACAAATTATAGAATTTACAAATAATTACAGCACCATAATTTGTCTTAACGCCTCCAGACAGAAAAACTAAATCCAAGCTCTTCCACTGCGAAGGATTCTCTATATTATCTTGTTATTTCGTGTTCATAAAGTTTTATCTTCTTCTTTAGCAATATTCCTGCAGTTTCTTGGAGGGCTTGAGGAACTTCACTAATTGTACAAATTTCCGTGACCTAAATTAAAATTGGAAGATTTTTCCGAACATATTTAAGATACGACAGCCATAAGCTAACTAGGTCCATTTTAATTCTTAAGTGACACGTATTCGCTTACTAACAGTTATCCTAGAATCATCATGTCCCTTCAAATTACAGTGCAATTCTCGGACCAGAAAGTTTTATTGAATTTTTTAATCTGGCAGGCTGCTACATTAGAAATGATGTCAAGTGATGCGCAATTGACTTAGATTAAAGGAGGTACTGGATTTGATCTTCGTCCCCGCTACCGGCTGTCATGATTCTGGTTTTCCTTGTTCTCCAATGATGATTTGCCTACTTGGACAGTATAATTACATTTAGATTAAGAAAACTGTTAGTTATAAATTTTTATCTGAGAATGAAACATAATGGCCCATTTTTTTCACAAACACATAAATTCTGCAACTTAAATTCCACATTTATATAACACGTATTTATAAGTCTGCATGACGTCATTGCTGCTTGTGCAACCCTGGTGTGAACTGTAATGACGGTGTTTGCTCGGTTCGGTTCTCCGCTTTGTGCAGTCCAGTGTTTACCCAGTTTCACGCCAATCTGAATCCGTACAAAAGATCTGGTCCACTGTAGACGTCCCAATTGACCGTGAACTGTTTGTTCTCTCCAAAATCTTACATTCTTACTCCAAAGAAAGAAGGAATTTCATATTTTATGTCTCTACACAACAGCCGTTACGGAGTTTACAGCTCGTATTGCCATCGAAGGATATTTGTTACAAAGGTGCATTTAACAGAAAAAACAAAATTTTATAAGCACATTCATGTATCTAAGTCCTTACAAAAAAATTATTTTGCATAAGTTCTTTGATGTATGAATGCGGAAATTTTCTACTGATTCGGGAAATGCTGTCGTATATATAGGACTAAATATATACTTCGTTATTTATTTAGGGATTCTTGTTTTCTATAACGACTTCTAAACACTAGGCTGCTTAAATTTGTTTTTCGTTTGGCTTGACTCCTGACTGGACTTGAATAAAGTAGGTAAATTTAAGGATAAGCCATGACAAGACCGGGATTGACCTGGAACCTCCGGCATAAATCTACTTCCATCTGCTCCGTGGATGTGCCTAGCGCACTATGGTATTGCACGTAACTGTACTTTGCTGGTATCGTCTTTTACGACACTTTACACAGGAGACATGTGCTCACGAAAGCTTTATTCGGTTTGTTTTATTCCACTCTCTTATGCCGCAGGACTGCATGACTGCATTATATTCTATTGGAATAAGAAATTTTTACATGTTTTTTTTTATTGTCATCTCTCCTCTGCTTAGGGTGGAGATAAGGTCTGTTGGCTGTGGAAGACGAGTAGCAAATTGTCTTTGGGGAGGGACGGACAAGGCGGTGTGTACGAGATGAAATAAAGAAGTAGCTAGGCCTTGCCAACGCGCGCTTCCTCTTCCATCATCTGTTTACGTAGAAGCGGTTAACCAAATATTTTTATTGTGTGCCATCTTTCCACATCTTCTTTTCCATTGTTTGCCTTGTTTCACGCACCATTGGTTTCTTTCTATTTTCCTTTGTGTTCCAATTAGAGATTGAGAACTATCGTGGGTATCTTCTGTTGTGTACTTTGCCGAGTCTCTCTTTGTCTAAGCAAAGCGGCCGAAATTTGATAGTCGCCAGTTTCATGAAAGGTTTGTTAGTCTTTGCCCAGAGCATTCTAAATTTCCTGTTGAAATGAACTGGACGTTAGTGTTTTGGATAAAACTTTATAAAAATTTGTAAAACAATCACTGAAAATCTAAGTACTTCTGAAGTGTTTGTTTATTGCAGCTGTTATTTTAATGATGATCTTTCGTATGAACTCGAATGAAAAGGTGATCATCGACAGTGCATGGAGAGGCCTAACGTTTCTAAAAATGGCGATCGTAAATTATTTGTTAATACCCTATTATGTTAGAATGGAAGAAGGAATAGAAATCATAAGCAGATGTATTAGACTAAGCGATAACCTAGACGGGATTCGAACTGTTTACCATATAAATTTATAATATTTCCACTATGTCGGTTGGTTTTTGATTAGTGAATCCTAAATTCATAGTCTTCTACGTGGTCCGTATGTGGAATGCATGACATAAACTTGAGATATCAAGACGCAGTAGCTGTAGAATATCATTTTAATCGTTCGTCTGTCTTTCTGTTTTCGTCGTGGCCATGTCCAAATGTTACAGCACTCTGTAAGAAAATCAAATCGAGTCAAATCGAGAGAGATAATTTTCACGAAAGAAAGTTTTACTTAAAGCGAATGAAATATAAAACTATACACAAAGTTTCGCTGTATGTAGAACCGATGTTTCGAAAACGAGCAAGGAACGTGGATGTTAATGTTCACCTGATGTAGTATTCGAATCCTATCCCGTTCGTGTGGGATTTGTGGTGGAAAAGGCGCTAAACTGGAGTACTTATTTTTCTAAATACTGCGGTTTAGGGCCGTAATTTCCATTCCACCAACGGTCCATACTCGTATTTATTTCATCTACCACGGACACCATTTGACCTTAGCAATTTCCAACGTCGTTAAACAAAGCCCTTTACTGTCAGCGTACTCTAAGTTCTGGTAATTTAATGGGAACACTTTTTAATGATAGAAGCCATCCCGCTGTGTTGCAGTACTAACTAAAATATTGTTCAGTCAAAACACAACAGTATATTGAAATATGTAAAGCTGCTACATGTTTCGGTTGCAAGTAACCATCATCAGGGAGACGTTTCAATACAGGGACATGCAGACACTGAACATTTCATGTCCATGTACTGATATGTCTGCTTGATCATGGTTACTTGTAACCGAAATATATAGCAACTTTGCATTATGGAATAAACTGTTGTGTTTTGACTGAACGATATTTTAGTTGGAAGCAATTTTATTACTCTCACGCTCCGGCTGCTTTTTACCTCTCTGCCTTCCGCAAAATAACCCTCATTACTCAATGGGTTAGGCTGAGTGGGCTTAAAATGGATTTTTGATGTTGTGGACTATTAAAAGTTCCCCATCTGTGTGGGTAACAGAATACCGATAGTGTGCCAGTCTCCCAGACATTATTTTGCTGTGAAATGGTTAATACTCCTGCTTCAGAAGCGAGACGCTCCACATTCTAATCACTGCCAAAAACCTGGCTGTCCTGAACGAGTGTTTCGTCTGTTACATTAATCTATCCAAACGAATTCCAACATAGGACTTACTTTCGATACAGTGCACTATCTATTATTCACTGTCATGTTATTTAACGTTGTTTTTCACGCTACTGACATCGTCGTTAAGGAAATCAAATACAAATAAATAAATAAATAAAATAAATAAATAAATAAACAAATAAATACATAAGTAAATAAATAAAATAAATAAATAAAAATATCTTCCCTACTTCCTAACCAGCTAGGACCAATTCAAAGATGAAACTACCAGCTACAAGAACGAGTGTGTGATAACGTAATTCCTATCCAGCGCAATCCCACAACACACAGGGTGTTGACAGAAGAGTGTAGAGTAATGGGGAAGTGATACTAGAAGTATAAACCCCAAGATAATAGAAGAAAGCTCTTTCGTAATGCCACTTTACCCACCTCGAATCTCACTTGACTCACCGGGGATTTACTTTGAAGTTTCCGAGTGAAAAACCAAATTCTACACGCCAGAACTGTCGAAGATGCAACTATATAAATCCAGTTACTTTTCCTTTAGAGGTTTGATAATAAATTAAAATCATGTGCCAGTTAAAATTGGTATTAAATAGGTAAATTAGTTTTGAAATCCGCCGCAGTGAGTCTTCGTCAAGTTGTGAAATCCTGACCGTGTTAACGGCAGTATTTGGATGTCTACCACTTCTACGACTGTTTTCCCAACCGTCACCGATGGTAACAGCCGACTCCAATGAGCTGTGTTAATATACTGGCACGATCTCATTGCAAACTCTTTCTGTGGAGGTCCAAACTATTGACCTTACAGCACACAAATCATCCAGGCTTGACTTCGCGAGTTTCTTTTCTACGTTTGTAGCCTGTTTGTAGGCTATTACCATGTCAGAGGCTATTATGCGTGCCGCCGGGTTCATTACTGTAATCTTCTGCATTTCCTCTACAATATCTTCACATGTCTAGTAAAATTCTTTCGATAAATAATGAATGTATGGCTTATAGATTTTTCTAACGGAACACACCGTATTCTAGGTACAGCAGGAAACCTGTTTTTAAATGTAATTTGCATTAAAATTACTATATGAAAACTAGGAAGAATTTTTGTTGTATTACTTTCTGCCTTTTTTTTGATTGAGTTATTTTCGCTTCTTAGAATGGAACAGGAAAGGATAGTATCGCATTACTTAAAATGTTTATTAATATTATCACGAAATTTAAATTAAGTTTTACTTTAAAATTGGGAATTCCTTTGTTTTCTTTAAAGTTTAAAATTATAAACAATTCCGTGTCCCATATTAACTGTGTCTTCGTCCTCAGGATAAAAAAAAAAGAGAAGCCTATTCTTTAGAGCCAGTTAAGGAAAGACTGCTGTTAAGGAGTGGCTTTGTCCAACTGGCCCCACAGGACAAACTTATTTCAGTGGTTTATTTCAGTATGTTTGCCTCTAGGAAGGAGAAGAAACCTTTTTTTTTTTTTTGAACTTATGCACCACAAGTGTCCAAAAACTGCTACAATAATACTATTTATTTAAACACGGTGGAAAGGAAGCAGAATGTCAGATACGTGAAAGATAAGGTAAGATAATGTAAGATAGGTACGAAAGCTTACGAAGATAAGATGTCCGGTATATCTTAGTTTTCAATAGTTCTTCGCTGTAAACAGTGGATAGAGGGAATGCTGAAATATTGGCAGGGAATATAAAGAATACGTCAAAGCACTATGGTGTTGTTCGTTTGTAGACTGCCTAGTTGCAACGTGTTTATTTCCTTTCAATTTTAATAGAATTAAATTCCGGAAAACTGATTGGACAGGTTTACAGTGCAAAGTGTTAGAAACGGTTTGCAGATGCTCCTTTACATTTGTTAACTTTCTCTTTGAATTCAAAGAAATAATTGTTGGGAAAGAAAGAGACATAATTGGTGGGGAAAAATGGACATGGTGTTGGAATAAATATTCATTAATTTTTTTAATCTTGTTTTTGTCTGATGACTATGGACAGTACTTAAGAATTTAACATAATAACCTAAACTTTTTAAGAACTTTTAGTATAATTATCTGTTTATGAATTATCGAATTAAAGTATTTATTCTTTACTAGCTCCAGTTGAATGTTAGGTTCATTCTTATTAGTTCAATGTCCTTATAGTTACATTTGTTACTGTGTGTAACTAAACACCACGTCACGAAAACAGGAAGAAGTATGGAGTCATAAATTCACGCATTTTAATCACAGCGCTAGATGGAGGCCAGTGGGCAGAATTAAGCTCCGGCTGCTTTATACGAAACAGAGTTTACGCCGTCATGCTTTGGAGAGGAATCGCCCCTGGTTTAGACGTAATGGCGAAAAATAAACTATGTATCCTTAACTGGAAAAGAACGTTAATTTACCTGTCAGGATTTGAGTTCCCCTTCGGCCCAATGTACGCTTCTGTTTCCAATATGTCGTTTTCACAGTAATTTTGTATTATACTTATTTGTACCTCATTTATTGCAGTAACAGTCTTCAGTACTTAATGGCAATCAGTATTATCTGAAATTGAAGTCAAAAGTAAGCGTGCAGACATGAACGGGTTATCAGGAAGAACTTTCGATTCTGCACACACCAACGGATGTGGTGATATAGACCAAATATCCTTCAAAATTTGTTTATTTTTTTGACAAAGCGTATGGCCTGGGGTGAAAAATGCATAAAAGTTTTAGTTCTTTATCCTAAACAAAAGAGACTCTTCGGAAGATATCGGCATAGCAGATGATACTAATATATTAGTCAAATGAATATTAAAGATTAGTGTGAAATTGTGAACTGGATGGAGTTTAGTATTTGTGTGAGCGTGCATCATTGATACAATAATGGAAACAACCATCTAGATGCAACAATAATAATTTATTAATAATTTAAATCAGATCAACATGTTTCGGGCGATAATTTCGCTCATCGCCAGGAGCACTAGACTGTGTTTTCAGCTTGTGGTATAATGCACCGACGATGCTGCCTGCAGGCAGCATCGTCGGTGCATTATACCACAAGCTGAAAACACAGTCTAGTGCTCCTGGCGATGAGCGAAATTATCGCCCGAAACATGTTGATCTGATTTAAATTATTAATAAATTATTATTGTTGCATCTAGATGGTTGTTTCCATTATTGTATCAATGATGCACGCTCACACAAATACTAAACTCCATCCAGTTCACAATTTCACACTAATCTTTAATATTCATTTGACTAATATATTAGTATCATCTGCTATGCCGATATCTTCCGAAGAGTCTCTTTTGTTTAGGATAAAGAACTAAAACTTTTATGCATTTTTCACCCCAGGCCATACGCTTTGTCAAAAAAATAAACAAATTTTGAAGGATATTTGGTCTATATCACCACATCCGTTGGTGTGTGCAGAATCGAAAGTTCTTCCTGATAACCCGTTCATGTCTGCACGCTTACTTTTGACTTCAATTTCAGATAATACTGATTGCCATTAAGTACTGAAGACTGTTACTGCAATAAATGAGGTACAAATAAGTATAATACAAAATTACTGTGAAAACGACATATTGGAAACAGAAGCGTACATTGGGCCGAAGGGGAACTCAAATCCTGACAGGTAAATTAACGTTCTTTTCCAGTTAAGGATACATAGTTTATTTTTCGCCATTACGTCTAAACCAGGGGCGATTCCTCTCCAAAGCATGACGGCGTAAACTCTGTTTCGTATAAAGCAGCCGGAGCTTAATTCTGCCCACTGGCCTCCATCTAGCGCTGTGATTAAAATGCGTGAATTTATGACTCCATACTTCTTCCTGTTTTCGTGACGTGGTGTTTAGTTACACACAGTAACAAATGTAACTATAAGGACATTGAACTAATAAGAATGAACCTAACATTCAACTGGAGCTAGTAAAGAATAAATACTTTAATTCGATAATTCATAAACAGATAATTATACTAAAAGTTCTTAAAAAGTTTAGGTTATTATGTTAAATTCTTAAGTACTGTCCATAGTCATCAGACAAAAACAAGATTAAAAAAATTAATGAATATTTATTCCAACACCATGTCCATTTTTCCCCACCAATTATGTCTCTTTCTTTCCCAACAATTATTTCTTTGAATTCAAAGAGAAAGTTAACAAATGTAAAGGAGCATCTGCAAACCGTTTCTAACACTTTGCACTGTAAACCTGTCCAATCAGTTTTCCGGAATTTAATTCTATTAAAATTGAAAGGAAATAAACACGTTGCAACTAGGCAGTCTACAAACGAACAACACCATAGTGCTTTGACGTATTCTTTATATTCCCTGCCAATATTTCAGCATTCCCTCTATCCACTGTTTACAGCGAAGAACTATTGAAAACTAAGATATACCGGACATCTTATCTTCGTAAGCTTTCGTACCTATCTTACATTATCTTACCTTATCTTTCACGTATCTGACATTCTGCTTCCTTTCCACCGTGTTTAAATAAATAGTATTATTGTAGCAGTTTTTGGACACTTGTGGTGCATAAGTTCAAAAAAAAAAAAAAGGTTTCTTCTCCTTCCTAGAGGCAAACATACTGAAATAAACCACTGAAATAAGTTTGTCCTGTGGGGCCAGTTGGACAAAGCCACTCCTTAACAGCAGTCTTTCCTTAACTGGCTCTAAAGAATAGGCTTCTCTTTTTTTTTTATCCTGAGGACGAAGACACAGTTAATATGGGACACGGAATTGTTTATAATTTTAAACTTTAAAGAAAACAAAGGAATTCCCAATTTTAAAGTAAAACTTAATTTAAATTTCGTGATAATATTAATAAACATTTTAAGTAATGCGATACTATCCTTTCCTGTTCCATTCTAAGAAGCGAAAATAACTCAATCAAAAAAAAGGCAGAAAGTAATACAACAAAAATTCTTCCTAGTTTTCATATAGTAATTTTAATGCAAATTACATTTAAAAACAGGTTTCCTGCTGTACCTAGAATACGGTGTGTTCCGTTAGAAAAATCTATAAGCCATACATTCATTATTTATCGAAAGAATTTTACTAGACATGTGAAGATATTGTAGAGGAAATGCAGAAGATTACAGTAATGAACCCGGCGGCACGCATAATAGCCTCTGACATGGTAATAGCCTACAAACAGGCTACAAACGTAGAAAAGAAACTCGCGAAGTCAAGCCTGGATGATTTGTGTGCTGTAAGGTCAATAGTTTGGACCTCCACAGAAAGAGTTTGCAATGAGATCGTGCCAGTATATTAACACAGCTCATTGGAGTCGGCTGTTACCATCGGTGACGGTTGGGAAAACAGTCGTAGAAGTGGTAGACATCCAAATACTGCCGTTAACACGGTCAGGATTTCACAACTTGACGAAGACTCACTGCGGCGGATTTCAAAACTAATTTACCTATTTAATACCAATTTTAACTGGCACATGATTTTAATTTATTATCAAACCTCTAAAGGAAAAGTAACTGGATTTATATAGTTGCATCTTCGACAGTTCTGGCGTGTAGAATTTGGTTTTTCACTCGGAAACTTCAAAGTAAATCCCCGGTGAGTCAAGTGAGATTCGAGGTGGGTAAAGTGGCATTACGAAAGAGCTTTCTTCTATTATCTTGGGGTTTATACTTCTAGTATCACTTCCCCATTACTCTACACTCTTCTGTCAACACCCTGTGTGTTGTGGGATTGCGCTGGATAGGAATTACGTTATCACACACTCGTTCTTGTAGCTGGTAGTTTCATCTTTGAATTGGTCCTAGCTGGTTAGGAAGTAGGGAAGATATTTTTATTTATTTATTTTATTTATTTACTTATGTATTTATTTGTTTATTTATTTATTTATTTTATTTATTTATTTATTTGTATTTGATTTCCTTAACGACGATGTCAGTAGCGTGAAAAACAACGTTAAATAACATGACAGTGAATAATAGATAGTGCACTGTATCGAAAGTAAGTCCTATGTTGGAATTCGTTTGGATAGATTAATGTAACAGACGAAACACTCGTTCAGGACAGCCAGGTTTTTGGCAGTGATTAGAATGTGGAGCGTCTCGCTTCTGAAGCAGGAGTATTAACCATTTCACAGCAAAATAATGTCTGGGAGACTGGCACACTATCGGTATTCTGTTACCCACACAGATGGGGAACTTTTAATAGTCCACAACATCAAAAATCCATTTTAAGCCCACTCAGCCTAACCCATTGAGTAATGAGGGTTATTTTGCGGAAGGCAGAGAGGTAAAAAGCAGCCGGAGCGTGAGAGTAATAAAATTGCTTCCAACTAAAATATCGTTCAGTCAAAACACAACAGTTTATTCCATAATGCAAAGTTGCTATATATTTCGGTTACAAGTAACCATGATCAAGCAGACATATCAGTACATGGACATGAAATGTTCAGTGTCTGCATGTCCCTGTATTGAAACGTCTCCCTGATGATGGTTACTTGCAACCGAAACATGTAGCAGCTTTACATATTTCAATATACTGTTGTGTTTTGACTGAACAATATTTTAGTTAGTACTGCAACACAGCGGGATGGCTTCTATCATTAAAAAGTGTTCCCATTAAATTACCAGAACTTAGAGTACGCTGACAGTAAAGGGCTTTGTTTAACGACGTTGGAAATTGCTAAGGTCAAATGGTGTCCGTGGTAGATGAAATAAATACGAGTATGGACCGTTGGTGGAATGGAAATTACGGCCCTAAACCGCAGTATTTAGAAAAATAAGTACTCCAGTTTAGCGCCTTTTCCACCACAAATCCCACACGAACGGGATAGGATTCGAATACTACATCAGGTGAACATTAACATCCACGTTCCTTGCTCGTTTTCGAAACATCGGTTCTACATACAGCGAAACTTTGTGTATAGTTTTATATTTCATTCGCTTTAAGTAAAACTTTCTTTCGTGAAAATTATCTCTCTCGATTTGACTCGATTTGATTTTCTTACAGAGTGCTGTAACATTTGGACATGGCCACGACGAAAACAGAAAGACAGACGAACGATTAAAATGATATTCTACAGCTACTGCGTCTTGATATCTCAAGTTTATGTCATGCATTCCACATACGGACCACGTAGAAGACTATGAATTTAGGATTCACTAATCAAAAACCAACCGACATAGTGGAAATATTATAAATTTATATGGTAAACAGTTCGAATCCCGTCTAGGTTATCGCTTAGTCTAATACATCTGCTTATGATTTCTATTCCTTCTTCCATTCTAACATAATAGGGTATTAACAAATAATTTACGATCGCCATTTTTAGAAACGTTAGGCCTCTCCATGCACTGTCGATGATCACCTTTTCATTCGAGTTCATACGAAAGATCATCATTAAAATAACAGCTGCAATAAACAAACACTTCAGAAGTACTTAGATTTTCAGTGATTGTTTTACAAATTTTTATAAAGTTTTATCCAAAACACTAACGTCCAGTTCATTTCAACAGGAAATTTAGAATGCTCTGGGCAAAGACTAACAAACCTTTCATGAAACTGGCGACTATCAAATTTCGGCCGCTTTGCTTAGACAAAGAGAGACTCGGCAAAGTACACAACAGAAGATACCCACGATAGTTCTCAATCTCTAATTGGAACACAAAGGAAAATAGAAAGAAACCAATGGTGCGTGAAACAAGGCAAACAATGGAAAAGAAGATGTGGAAAGATGGCACACAATAAAAATATTTGGTTAACCGCTTCTACGTAAACAGATGATGGAAGAGGAAGCGCGCGTTGGCAAGGCCTAGCTACTTCTTTATTTCATCTCGTACACACCGCCTTGTCCGTCCCTCCCCAAAGACAATTTGCTACTCGTCTTCCACAGCCAACAGACCTTATCTCCACCCTAAGCAGAGGAGAGATGACAATAAAAAAAAACATGTAAAAATTTCTTATTCCAATAGAATATAATGCAGTCATGCAGTCCTGCGGCATAAGAGAGTGGAATAAAACAAACCGAATAAAGCTTTCGTGAGCACATGTCTCCTGTGTAAAGTGTCGTAAAAGACGATACCAGCAAAGTACAGTTACGTGCAATACCATAGTGCGCTAGGCACATCCACGGAGCAGATGGAAGTAGATTTATGCCGGAGGTTCCAGGTCAATCCCGGTCTTGTCATGGCTTATCCTTAAATTTACCTACTTTATTCAAGTCCAGTCAGGAGTCAAGCCAAACGAAAAACAAATTTAAGCAGCCTAGTGTTTAGAAGTCGTTATAGAAAACAAGAATCCCTAAATAAATAACGAAGTATATATTTAGTCCTATATATACGACAGCATTTCCCGAATCAGTAGAAAATTTCCGCATTCATACATCAAAGAACTTATGCAAAATAATTTTTTTGTAAGGACTTAGATACATGAATGTGCTTATAAAATTTTGTTTTTTCTGTTAAATGCACCTTTGTAACAAATATCCTTCGATGGCAATACGAGCTGTAAACTCCGTAACGGCTGTTGTGTAGAGACATAAAATATGAAATTCCTTCTTTCTTTGGAGTAAGAATGTAAGATTTTGGAGAGAACAAACAGTTCACGGTCAATTGGGACGTCTACAGTGGACCAGATCTTTTGTACGGATTCAGATTGGCGTGAAACTGGGTAAACACTGGACTGCACAAAGCGGAGAACCGAACCGAGCAAACACCGTCATTACAGTTCACACCAGGGTTGCACAAGCAGCAATGACGTCATGCAGACTTATAAATACGTGTTATATAAATGTGGAATTTAAGTTGCAGAATTTATGTGTTTGTGAAAAAAATGGGCCATTATGTTTCATTCTCAGATAAAAATTTATAACTAACAGTTTTCTTAATCTAAATGTAATTATACTGTCCAAGTAGGCAAATCATCATTGGAGAACAAGGAAAACCAGAATCATGACAGCCGGTAGCGGGGACGAAGATCAAATCCAGTACCTCCTTTAATCTAAGTCAATTGCGCATCACTTGACATCATTTCTAATGTAGCAGCCTGCCAGATTAAAAAATTCAATAAAACTTTCTGGTCCGAGAATTGCACTGTAATTTGAAGGGACATGATGATTCTAGGATAACTGTTAGTAAGCGAATACGTGTCACTTAAGAATTAAAATGGACCTAGTTAGCTTATGGCTGTCGTATCTTAAATATGTTCGGAAAAATCTTCCAATTTTAATTTAGGTCACGGAAATTTGTACAATTAGTGAAGTTCCTCAAGCCCTCCAAGAAACTGCAGGAATATTGCTAAAGAAGAAGATAAAACTTTATGAACACGAAATAACAAGATAATATAGAGAATCCTTCGCAGTGGAAGAGCTTGGATTTAGTTTTTCTGTCTGGAGGCGTTAAGACAAATTATGGTGCTGTAATTATTTGTAAATTCTATAATTTGTAATTTACTTACACTTTTGTGGCTGTGAAGTTTGTGAGTGAGTGATAAACAAGTGATGAGTACGGTGTCTATTTTAACAGGAGAGATAATATTGCACAATTAGCAGCTTCGAGATTTGTATTGCTTAGCTTGTTCTAAAGTGTGTTCAAATCAAGACGGGTGATTTGAATGGCACATGAAACCACATAAGTTAGAATAGATTTGCGTACGTACGTCTAAACAAGACAGGCAATGTAGTTTATAACGTAACAATGGGATGCGTTCGTGCAACTACTGTTGCAGTGGAAAAGCAGTAAGTATTATACTCGTATATTCTGAGTTTGTCTGTAGCTCTAGTTATCCCGCATGAAACGGACATTCTTCATGTTGTCATCTGTGGCCTGCCTGGCTCAAAATAATTTTCTACATTATTTTATAAAAAGTCACTTTCTTTGAAAAAAAAAAGTTATTGAGCAAGAAACTTATGTTTTGTTTTTCTATACAAACATTTTCTGAAACGTTTTTCATTCCAAGAAGAACTGAGCATATGATAAAAAAAATGTGCGATCGTCTTCAAGTAAAATACCTGTTATTTTTGTCAGATTTTAAAGCAAGTTGAACGTTTTCTATAGATCTCTGAAAAATGTTCAAATATCAAATTCCGTAAAAAAAAGCCGTCCAGTGTGAGCCGAGTTTTTCCATGCGGACAGGTGGACAGACGGACAGATGTTCAGGTGGACAGACGGACAGACATGACAACGCTAATATTCGCTTTTCGCAATTTTGCAAACGAGCCTAAAATTTTACTGAATGTCTGAAGATTCATGGTATTAAAAATTAGTTCTAAATCAGATCAGGCCTAAAGGAGAGAACTGTAAATGAAGAATAAAGTTGCCACGCTTACTCCAACATGATTTGAAAACATATATTCGGTACTTTGCTCAGAATTCCATTCGAAAAATTATAAAAATTGTGTTAAAGGAAGTGAGAGATGAGACATAAGGCAGACATCGGTATCTTGGCCCTCTTACGAATCGCATTTCGTATGGATTGTCATTCACCGTTTTATGTTCACCCCTGGAGTTCAGAGAATTTAATGTATAAGTTCTGCAGTGCCGAACCGGCTTGTTTGTGGAGGATTCGACGAAGCGCTCAGGAGCTTAGATCCAGTTGTACCGAAGGTACACACGGGGGAAACAAATATAGCAGAATTATGATCTCAGGTAGCTGATCCTTTGTAAGGGAACAATTACCGTTCAAGGTCACATGATTTCAATGTTGTTAGGAAAAAATAAGCGTCGTGGTGGTGACTACTTCCTTCAAAGTTTTTCACTGACTGAAAGAGCTAAATTGGTTAAAAGATACTGTAGATCTACCGGTGCTGGACAGATGTTTTGGTTCATTTCGCGGCTGACAAATGTTTTATGTAAACTTCATCCATAACTAAAATAGCAAGAATAATTAATTTTATAAAGAATTGTGTGGAATAAAAGTGACGAGTTGTTTTGGCGTTGTTTTCGTGAGGTAATATTTGGCATATCTACGGGTTTAGGTGTGCCAGATATCAGGAATGAATTTTCGTTTTTCTCCTCAGTAGTTTCAAATAGACCACAATCGACGGTGTCCAAATTCTTGCATCCTTAATCACTCAATATTCAAGGTTATCCTGATGTCACACTAATTTATCACTTACACAAATTTTTCAATATCCCAAGCATGAAACAAAATGAAACAAAAATAATGAATAGTTACCAAAAAGAATGTTTTTGTATAAACTCAGAGGAGTGAAAAAGTGAGAAACCCCAAAGTATATGGATAAGAATCATCGCAGATGAAACAAAAAATGTTCAATGGGAAAGAGTAAGGAGGAGAAAGATGTAAAAGACCTGGGCATAGATTGGAGGATAGTAATAATAAACTGAATTTAAAGGAATAGTCACCTGTTAAGTGGATTTTCTGGTTTAGAACAGAGACTATTTGTTGGATAATTTAAACGTGGTAGCTAAAATTTCCAGTTCTTTAAAATACGGGGAATTTGTTGACTATCTGAGCAAACAACATAGGAAATCCCTTTCGTATGCCTAGTTAGTTAGTGTAGGATAAAATGGTAAGATACAACAACCCAGCAGTTCAGAATAAAGAAACTAATGACAAAACTTAACAAATGAAACGAAGGTTAATGAAATGAAAATCTCAGTTGATGCGTCAGATTGAAAGGAGAATAAAAAATTCAGTGCGAAATAAACTAGACGTCCTGATAAGGCTCGATGGTGAATTAAGTTCTGCACGGAATCAAACCATTTCATTACACGCGGCTTGTCGTTCTCCCGTAAAGACCAATGTCACGCAAACAGCTCCACCAGTTCCAAGCTAATGAGGCAGAACAGGCGATAACTGCCCCCGTCTCGCTAGGCCATCCTGCCGGGCAGCACAATGCTGCTCTAGCACGTGGGTCTGATGGCCCAACCCGTGCTGACATGGAAAACAATGGAAAATACAGCAAGTAGGAATATGATCGATTCCATTAGGGGAAATGAGTTTCTGGATTTGTACACTATATAGATATATAACTCCGTGTACCTGCACTAGGCTCCTTACATATTACATTCATACTGTCAAAGTTTCGTACAGCCAGTGTCAGTTTCAATATTGGATTCTAGATGTTATTTTCTCCCCTTCCTTCTCTCCTCATCTCTCCCGAAATTCATAATAATATATCATAGACGTAAACAATTGGATTGTTCTGCTACCTAACAACGAGCCATGTTTTCAAATATCAGAAACGAGCTTCGGGAGTTTTCGTAAATGTCTAGTCATTCCCTTCAACACAACGTGTACACTTTTGCTTATAGTATAATTCAGTTACAGATGGCAGGCGGCAGTGTCTACTGCCGTTAATATTATGTAAATGGAGCTGAGAATTTCTTCAGCAATTATCGTCACTCAAATGATCAGGAAATCTCCCGTCTCTCTGAAAACCTGGATTTCGTTATTGTTTTCACAGAGAATACTCTACTGTTCTCTGTTCTGAGTCAGCTGAATCCATTCCATATTTGCGTAAACAATTTCTTTAATATTCACTGCCTTGACATCTAGAGAGTTCTAGGTCACAAATTGCTTTTGCACTAAACAAATCACGGCCCAATGAAAGTGTTGGGAGGAGTGAAGGTATAGCTCCACATATTATTATCTAAACACAAGACGTAAGTTAGCAATCAGTCCCGTTGCCTCCAGGGAACAGCTGCTGGCAGTCACAGGACTGGAGATTTTAATAGCCCCAAATTCGATCTGGACGCCTGCAAAGAATATTCCCCTTCTCCAGCTGGGAATCGAACTCCGCCATGGTGTCCGTATTCAATAATTGCATTGACTGAACCACGAAGGCTCCGTTTAAGCTGTACATATTAACACAGACGCATAAGGAGTACATACTGATTCAGATGATTCTGTGTCGCAGATCGGTTCCACTGCCTGAACTGTAGTGTACAGTACATGTTCAGACTTCTGATTAACACAACCCTTCGCAGTTTTCAAAACAAGAGTCTGGTAATCTTAACAGCTCAGCAGACAAAATCGTCTTGACAGGGGAACTGCTGCAGATAAGAAGGAAGGTACACAGATTGAAGGACCGGCTTCCTTGTAATCTTTGTGTTGTTCTCCCGTCTCCAGAACGTGCCTGTTCACAGGTACAGTCCCATTCAGGTTGAAACAAAATTTTTCAGCTCAGTACTAAAGTAGTGTTTAACAATTTTCTTGACCAAATATTACAAACTAAATTACGACAAATATAAAAATAAGTAAACTACATTCAGTGAAGTTTTTGTTGACGAACTGCTAGTTGCTCAGCTAGTCAATAAATTCTCCACTTATTATGAAATACGCAAGGCCA
>Ga0123357_10002515_pt1 | contig 20517 bp, 16 predicted proteins | sample TergutEmb28metaG_FD_89873 | JGI IMG/M metagenome (GOLD analysis project Ga0123357, IMG submission 89873) | Embiratermes neotenicus P4 segment gut microbial communities from Petit-Saut dam, French Guiana - Emb289 P4 | ecosystem: Host-associated > Arthropoda: Insects > Digestive system > Gut ... | reverse complement strand
TTTTACCTCGCTTTATATTTTTTACTTTAAGAATCAATCCCGCGGAGCATCAGGGTATAAATCATAATAATATTTGCTCAAAACCACCGTAAATATTGCGCTGAATTCGCTGTTCATCTGCTAATTCATGGAGTTCTGCAAGTAATTTTACAACTTCTTCCAACGTAAGTTTTCTATCGCTTATTCCGCAAATTATTTCCCATTTTACTATATTATTGCATATCCAGTCTGTCAAAGATATATACTTCATAAAAATTTATCTCCTAAATCTAATAATTTATATTAGCATATCATATAATTAATAGATTTTGGCTCAATATTTTGAGCAAAGCAAATAAAATTTTAATAAAATATATTTATTAGACGTGTCCGAGAATCCCAAATTAACGTAAATCTTTTGCGCCAAAAGCCCTCTTTCGTAAAGAGGGTGGCACGCGAGAGCCCATAAATAATTGTAAAACTGCGTTAAATCCGCGTGACGGGTGTTTACGTCCATGGCACCGACATCAAATTCGACAAAACACCCGCCGTCTGCGGACGGCACCCTCTTTACTAAAGAGGGCAAGGAGTTAGTTCACGGACCGTTTATTATAGACTCCTACTATAATAAATATTTGTTGCATTGCAATTCCACAAAATAAATCTTTTGCAGAATATATACGTATAGCTATCTCACTTTACAGATATGTTATCCCGCGTAAACCGGCGCAAATCTATTTCCCGCTCACTGTCAGCATACTGCGTATCCTGATTCTCGCCGCGCCGAGATTGTTGATTTCATCTATCTTTATTTGAGTGTAAAGTTTTCCGTTTGACTCTAGTATAGAGCGTGCTTCGTCTGTAGTTATCGCATCTATTCCGCACCCGAACGACACAAGCTGCACAAACTCCGTATTTTTACGCTCCGTTACAAAATGTGCCGCATTATATAATCTTGCGTGATATGTCCACTGGTTAAGCACTTTTGTGTGCGGCTTTGTCTTTACTAATGCAGAAGCGACATCTTCGGTTATTATCACGCAGCTGAAAGAATTGAGCATTTTGTCTATTCCATGATTAATTTCCGGGTCTATATGATACGGTCTGCCGCATAAAACAATCAGCTTTAAATTGTTGTCTTCCGCGAATTTTATTGCCCTCTCGCCTTCTGCCTGAGTTATTTCAAAATATAAGTCCTGACTTAAATACGCTTTATTTATAGCATTTTTTATAGATTTTTTTGTTATCGTGTTTACTTCTCCGCTGTTATCGTTTATGAAACTTAATCCCGAAAAAAATTCCGTAAACTTTTTTATAAATAATTTTTTATTTGAAACGTCAAAATACGGCATCATAAAATTTATATCGTTTGAATTGTTTAAAACGCTCATATTGGCTTTCAGAAGTTCCGGATAATATGCGACCACCGGACAGTTATAATGATTGTCGCTTATTTTTTCATCAAGATTATATGTCATGCAGGGATAAAATATATTGGTTACGTTTTTGCTTATAAGATTTTCAATATGACCGTGCATCAACTTTGCGGGATAACATACGGTGTCCGAAGGAATGGAATGCTGTCCTGTCTGATATAAATTGCGCGAAGATATATCCGAGACTTCCACGTTAAATCCTAAATTTGTCCATAGCGTATGCCAAAAAGGCAGCATTTCATATATATTCAATCCTAACGGCAGACCTATCGTTTTTCTGTGAGGATATTTCTGCCCCGCATTTATTACGCTCTTTATATAATCGAGTTTAAAATTATACATGTTAGGAATCTTTTCGTTTTCGCGGATTCCAAGCGGACGTTCGCATTTATTTCCCGAGATATATCTTTTGCCGTTTGAAAATCTGTTTACGGTGATACTGCAATTATTTGTACAAATTCCGCAAAATGATGTTTTTGACGAATGGGAAAAATTGTTTAGCTGTTCAATAGTCAACAGAGATGTCTGTTCTATATTCTCTTTTTCCGATTTTTCTTTAGAGTAAACCGCACAGCCGAAAGCTCCCATTAGTCCGCTTATATTCGGACGTATGACTTCTCTGCCCAATTCTTTCTCAAATGCCCTCAGAACTGCGTCATTTAAAAACGTCCCGCCCTGAACGACTATATTCTCACCTAATTCCGAAGCGTCGTGTATTCGTATAACTTTGTACAGCGCGTTTTTTACCACGCTCATGGAAAGTCCTGCGGATATGTCGCCGATTGACGCGCCCTCTTTCTGCGCCTGCTTGACCGAAGAATTCATAAACACGGTGCAGCGCGAACCCAAATCCACCGGGGCTTCGGCGTATACTCCCTCTTTACAGAAATCCTGCACGGTATATCCCATGCTTTTGGCAAAACCCTCTATAAACGAGCCGCACCCTGACGAACATGCTTCATTCAGCATTATATTGTCTATCGCGTCGTTTTTTATTTTAAAACATTTTATATCCTGACCGCCGATATCCAATATAAAATTGACTTTCGGATTAAAATATTTCGCGGCTTTGAAATGCGCAATAGTCTCAACCAAGCCAAAATCTACGGAAAACGCGTTCTGTATCAGTTCTTCCCCGTAACCTGTCACAACAGAGGCTTTAATTTTTATTTTATCACCGCATAACTCTCTTATTTTTTTGAGCTGCTCTAAAACAATATTGATAGGATTCCCGCCGTTTGCCGCATAATATCTGTACAATATATTATAATCTTCACTTAGAAGAACAATTTTTGTAGTCGTACTTCCGCAGTCTATTCCGAGATATGCGTTTGCGCTTGAATTTCTGCTGTTATTAATATATGTATCTATATCTATTTGTTTTAATTCGTTCTTAGAATGTCTTTCCGTAAATTCTTTATATTCTTCTTCCGACTTAAATAAAGGCTCGTTATGCTTGATATTGCTTGACATACTCACCGATTTGTTTAAAAGCGAAAGAATATCATCGTATTTATATTTAAAACTGCTGTTTCCGGCTGATAAAGCCGCTCCCAAAGCCACGGCGTACGGCGCAATATCCGGGAAAATCGCATTGCCGTCAGATAATTTCAAAGTCTCTTTAAACCTTTTCCTCAATCCCTCGAAAAAGTATAACGGTCCGCCTAAAAAAAGTATGTTTCCCTTGATTTCCCTGCCCTGCGCAAGTCCCGTTATTGTCTGGTCAACAACTGCCTGAAAGATACTTGCGGCTATATTTTCTTTTTTCGCACCCTGATTTAGAAGCGGCTGGATATCGCTCTTGGCAAAAACTCCGCATCTTGAAGCTATCATATAGATTTTTTCAGCCTGGAGGCTTAGTTTATCCAATTCTTCGTTGGTCACGTCTAAAAGCAGCGACATCTGGTCTATAAAAGCTCCAGTTCCCCCTGCGCACGAGCCGTTCATGCGTTCTTCCAAGCCGCCTTTAAAAAAAATAATTTTGGCGTCCTCTCCTCCGAGTTCTATTACACAGTCCGTATCAGGATAATACTTTTTCACCATCTCCCCAGTTACATATACTTCCTGCACAAATTCAAATCCGCATGTCTGCGCCACTCCCTGACCTGCAGAACCTGTAACCGTTACTTTTATCTCGCTTTCCCCGCCGCTGTCTACATCTTTTATAATATCTCTGGCATGTTCAATAAGTTCTACGGTTTTTGCTCTGACTTTGGACAAATGGCGGTCATAGCATTTATATATTATTTCGTCTTTTTCGTTCAGTATGATTATTTTAACAGTAGTAGACCCTATATCAATCCCCATTTTATATATCACTTAAAATTCCTCCGTGCCATCGCATTATCTTAACCTTAACTTATTATCGTTATAATATTATAATAATAAGTTATATAATTAGTTATAACAATTTATGTTGATTATGTTAAATTGCCTGCATTTATATTTATCGTATTTAAATTTCAGTTTTTTAATTTTTAATATAATTTTAATAAAGAAAATTTTTTAAATATTGTTAAATAATATTGTATATTCGTATTTTTTGTGTTATAATAAAATGAATATAAGAAATATTTAAGTTAATACAGGAGCCTATTGATTAATGATTAAGTCTGCAACTTTATTTACATATGAAGTGGATGATTCGAAAAAGGCAGTGAATGATATACTGTCTCAGCTGGGCAGAAAAATTTCACTCATGAAAAACACAGTCGGCATTATTATGTGCGACCCGGAATTTGCGTTTTCAGATGTATTAAAGGAAGTATGCGAAAGTCTGCCGTTTCCTGTTGCGGGAGCAACGACGGCATCTCAAGTTGTAAATGAAGAATCAGGAAGTCTTATTTTAACAATTATGGTTTTAACATCAGACGATGTTTTTTTTGAAACCGGCGTAAGCGAACCTATCGCCCAAAACGAAAACGTTTTAAAAGCTGTGTGTAACGAATATGCCGAAACCGCAAAAAAACTCCCGTTTCCGTCCAATCCGGATCTTATATTTATCTTCCCGCCGCTGATTGACGAAATTTCGGGAGATCAATATATTAGAGCTTTCAAGTCCCTGTGTCCTGCCGGAGTGCCTGTTTTCGGCTCAATAGCCGCCGACAATTCAATCGGGTTAAGAAGTTCATTTACTATATATAACGGAATTTTTTCACGCGATGCCGTCCCTTTTATTTTGATTTCCGGAAATATATCCCCGCGTTTCTTCGTTTCCCCGATAATTGCCGGGGAGAATAAAAATGTTCTGCCGTACAGAGGGAAAATTACAAAATCCGAAGGCAATATTATTCGGGAATTAAACAATATCAGAGCTTATGATTACTTTGAAAGTTTAGGATTGACAAAAGACGGCAATGCGGACGAGGGACTTAAATTCATTCCGATTTTACTTGACATGGAAAACAAAGTCGGGAAATATAGATTTGAAAATTTTCAACTCGCACGCACTTTATTCGCATTTGACAAAAACGGATACGGAATATGCAGAGGAGATGTATGTCAGGATTCAAATTTTACGCTTATAAATGTAAACAGCGGCAGCGTTATCGAATCCGCAAAAAAAATGACGGATTATGTCAACTCTTTGCCGGATAAACAAGCAGTTTTGATGTTTTCATGTATAACGCGGCGCACAAGTTTAAGCGTTTCCTCAGTTACCGAAGAAAATATAATAAAAAAATTTATGAATTCAGATACTCCGTTTATGATGGCATATTCCGGAGGCGAAATTTGTCCCATATCCGTACGACAATCCGCAAAAAATTTAAAGAATTCACAAAATTCTGTTTCAAACCAATTTCATAATTATTCATTTGTTGCGTGTATATTATAAATATGTAATATGCTATAATAATTAAATATATAAATACAAAATATGTTAAAAAACAGGAGTGTTAACTGCCTATGAAGTATGAAAACGCCGCGTCAAAATTTAATTGGTCTTTGCTTGGAAATATCGAGAGCGGGCGGACAACTCTCGGTTTGGATATGCCGGTTTTAGTATACCGCCTTTTTCAGTTTACACTGAGAGATATATTGGAACGCGAATACGGAGACGAAACCGCAAGCCAGCTTTTCCGCGCTGCCGGACATCTTGCAGGAATGGAGTTCGCAAACAATGTTCTTGACCTTACCGGCGACTTTGATTATTTTATAGCCAATCTGCAAATGAAGCTTCAGGAGTTGAAAATCGGCATACTCAGAATTGAAAACGCGGACTTTAATAACATGACTTTCACTTTGACTGTTTCCGAAGATTTGGACTGCTCCGGTCTGCCTGTCAGCGGGGATACGGTGTGCGATTACGACGAAGGATTTATCTCCGGGATTCTGGAAACATATACCGGCAAAAAATTTGACGCGAAAGAGATTGACTGCTGGAGCACCGGCGACAGAACATGCCGGTTTAATGTGCGGCAACAATAATTGTTTATTCAGATATTTAAGGCAGTATATCGGAAAGGATTAAAATAGATATAAGATGGACGATAATTTAAATGTTCAGGTTAAAGATGCAAAAAATTTTATAACCGAACTCGGACGAGGAAATCTTAACGCTACCCCGTTAGATAACGAAAACATATTGTCCGGTCCGATTAAAGAACTGCATTCTCAGCTTGCGGCTTTGACATTGAGTATGAAACAGCTTGCGTCAGGAAATATAGTCGGTAAACTTTTTTATCCCGGAAGTTTATTTAAAGAATTTAATTCTCTGATTGACATGATTGCGAATCTTTCAAGAAATAATGCCGACAGCATTAATAACACCGAATCCAACGACGAGAACATAAACAGCTGGCGTTATCATCAATTAATCTCCGCTATTAACCATTTGAAAATTATGATAATTGAAGTTTCAGAAAACGGCGATATCTTATATTCCAATCTTCCCGCTAAAAAATATATAGGAAACATTACGTCTTTTTCAACCGATACTCCAATTTCTCAGAAAAACGATGACAGCAAAAGCAACAAAGAAAATAAAACTGTCTCTTTGCTTGATTATCTTATACATTTTTCAAATATTCAGAACAAACGAAACAAAAATATATCGTTTCCCGTATATAAAGAAATATGCGAAAAGGATAACGTGTGGTACAAAGTGACGACGGAGTATGTGACTTTTATAGACGGGACCCAAGGATATATGCACGTGATAGACGATATAAGCGTATGGAAAAAGCAGGAAACTACTTTGATATACAAAGCTATAACCGACCCGCTTACAAAAACCTATAACCGACAAGCGGGAATGGAATCTTTGGAAAATATAATATCTTTTTCCGAAAAGGATGCAAGCCACTGCATATGTTTTATAGATGTTGACTATTTTAAACAAATAAACGACAGATTCGGTCATACAGAAGGAGACAGGGCTTTGCAGAGCATTGCGAATGTGTTTCTTACCACCGTGCGTAAAAACGATATTGTATGCAGGTACGGCGGTGACGAATTTATGATCGTTTTTAGTAAATGCAGTAAACCGTCAGCCGAAAAAGTGCTTGGGAGAATGTATGACAAACTAACCATTTTAAATGAAAACGGCGCCTACCCTTATATTCTGTCATTCAGCCACGGTCTTATAGAAATTAACGCGGGGAAAAAAATACCCAGCATCGAAAGCATAATAGACGCCGCGGATAAACTGATGTATGAGAACAAAAAAAAGAAAGGTGCAGCAAGATAATAAATCTATTTATGAAAATCCAAACGGGAGCATATGCTATATGCCCCCGCTTTTTTTAACCCTATATTTACTGATTAAATTGTAGACGCGTTTGATTGTCTATAATTTAATTTTAACTGCGCCGATACTGTACGGACTAATCTTAACCGTAATTCTGCTGGAACCATTCTCTTTTATTACCTCGTATTTGCCGCATTCTTCCTCCATCAGATTTACTACATACGCCGCTTGTACCGGCAGACCAAGAGTTATGGAAACGTCGCAGGTTTTTCCGCATGTCTCATAAAATCTGACAAGCATATCGCCGTTCTGCGCCATTGTCACAGATGATAAAACTGCTGTTTCTCCCTCAAAAGTCATCAGTGATTTCTCTAATGGCAGACTGCCCTTGTGACCGTTCGTCGGGACATAGTTAAACGGATGATTAATACTGCGCGCAAAATCCGAAAGGGCTTTGGGGCAGGCGTATTCAAATCCCATTGACAATGTTATATCGTGTATGCCTCTTTCCGGGTACGGGTCGGGACTTCTCGATGTATTTATTAAAGTTGCGGACAAATTGCTTTCATATGCTCTGTAGCCATATTTGCAGTCCGATGTGATAACAAGCGACTTTTTATTTTTATCAGGATTTACCGCCGCGCCGTACTGTAATCCCGGCACGTCGAGATTCATTGCTTTTCTCTTTTGCGCACCGCCGGGTACATCGTATATATAATCTTCAGCTTTATACGCCAGCGGGAAATTGTAATTCAGAACAGGGACAAAACCTCCCGCCGTTTCATTCCAGTCTATATTTAATTTATAAGTCAGGGCTTTCGCGCCTTTTTCAAGATATATGGTCTCTTTTACTGTTGAGTTGTATATTTTTTTCTCAACGTAGAATCCGTTTCTCAGACTGCCCGCGCCTGTCGAGTGTATTCTTGCGACCGTGTTGATTTGCTCGACTTTCATATAATGCCCAATCTCCCATGCGCTCGAAGAAGCGTTTTCAGTTTGAACAAGTTCCAAACCTGCGGTTTTGCCGCACATCACAGCATTTTCACCGCTCTCTTTGTCAATCATAGAAATTAAACTGCCGCTCTTGCAGTCAAATTCAGCTTTAATATATTCGTTTTCTAGAATATAATTATTATACGGGTGACCGGTGCGGACAGAACCGTTGAAATAATGGATATACTCGTCTTTCTGTTCTTCTTTTAAGACTATTGTCGTATATCCCATCGCCGGAACTGCGACGTTCGCGATAAACCTGAAATATTTATGGTCCCAGTATTGCTGTAAATCGCGGTCTACAAGCGAGAAATCTACTTTGCCGCCTTTTGAGTCAATAACCGCAACATATCTCATATCCCCTGCCCAGTCCCACACTGTTATTTCGACATTCTGAGTGCGCTCAAACGGCAGGGAGTTGAATATATTGAATATCCTGACAAGTCCTTTGCCTCTTTCGGGATTCGGAACTCCGGTATAACTTGAAAGTCCGTAACCTACTCCTGCACCCTCCGACTGCGAATCTTCTATATTATCGTCTGTTTCTATTGAAGAAGTGTCGATATTTTCAGAGAAAATTCTGAGAGCGTTGGAATGTTGGGTATTTGCGACTGCCATAGAATTGGCAAAAAGCCCCATCGCATGCTCCCTGCTTTCCTGAACGCACGAACCTGTCAATATGTCGTGAAAATGCGTGAATAAAACGTTCTGCCACGCTTTTTCAAACTGTCTGTATTGATAGCTTGATTTCAGATAAATTTTTGATAGTGTGCTGTAAGTATCGGCTTCGAGCAACGCCTTTTCGCTTTTTCTGTTGCCGAGTTTAATTCTGCTTTGGGTTGTATAACAGCCCGGGAAAATATAATTCATTTCCCTGTCGATAACTTTCAGATTATCCCTGACTGCTTCTGCAAGTTTAAAATATTCGCGTATCGTGCCGAATTTTACATTCGGGTCAACGGGCCATTCGGACATCTCGATTGCGCGCTCGACGTCGCGCCGTGTCGCGCCGCCGCCGTGATTTCCCACGCCGTAGACGATAAGACCTGTTTTAAGTCCCCCACTGCGTTTTGATAAATCAATTAAACCGCCGGAAATTTCCGTAGTTATACCTCCGTTATACCAGTGCGGTTCGCGGTATACCAACATTTCTTTGCCGGACGGCGCTTTCCACCTGAACAAAGTCTCGTCGCCGTCCAATCCGCGGCAGTGATAATAATATTTCACGTCCCCGAAAGAATTTATTTCAGGGATATTCGCGCTGTGTCCAAAAGTGTCGGGAGAAAAATCCACTTCCAAAGATTTCGGGTCAATATCCCATTTTTCGCGGAGATAATCGCGCGTATATTTTATATGCCGCAGAAGAGATTCCGTATTCGGCATATTTTTATCAGTTTCAACCCAAGCCGTCGCGGTGATTTCCCATCTGCCCTCTTTTATTCTCTTTTTCATGTTCTCCATAAGTTCCGGGTCAAAATCTTCAATTATTTTATAGACGGACGCCTGAGACTGCGAAAAACAGAAGTCTTTATATTCGTCCATAAGATTCAGCATTGTCCTGAAAGTGCCGATAGTCGCGGCGACGGTTTCCTGCCAGCCCCACATCCAGTTCATATCTATATGCGCGTGAGCGGCAAGAATTAACCCATACTCTTTTGCCGCGTCTTTGAGCGGCATCAGAATTTTCTCCGCTTCTTCGCACACAGACGCAGTCAAAACGCCGTCTTTTTCGATATAACCGAGAAGATAATCGAGAGCTTTTTCTGCTGTGCCGCCGAATTCCTGCTTTTCTTCCGCGAGGCGAATCGCAAATTCAAGTTCGGCGATAATGCGCCTGTTCCACTTGTTTACCGGAGTAACATGCCATTGTTCCTCTCTCGGCATTCCGAAAGATTCCTCGTATCCCATTCTTTCCCTGTTTCCGCTTATGCTCTTTTTCAGCTTTTTAAATTTTATCCATAAACTTTGCATAACTGTACCCTTTCTATTATTTGTATTAAAAAATAAAAAAATCTATTATAATAAACATAATAGATTTTTATGAATTTAAATAGCAAAATTATAAAACATTTGAAAAACATTGCGCTTGTACAAATTCGACAAAACACCCACCGCCTGCGGGCGGCACCCTCTTTACTAAAGAGGGCAAAGAAAGAACGATTTAACCCCACAAAGGAAGATGCACTTAACCCCTGCCCTCTTTAGTAAAGAGGGTGCCGCCCGCAGGCGGTGGGTGTTTTGTTTCTTCGTAATAGTGGTCGACAATCCTACTATTTCTTTTCTATTTTTTGTTCCAATTTTTCTATATCCAGTACCCGGATAAAAGTGAACCCGCGAGCCGTCAGAAAAATCTGATCGTCGAAACACTCTATAAGTTTATCAATCTGTGATTGTCCATCTTCAGAAAGCTGAGATTTTAAATTTTCAATTATTTCTTGTTTTTTCTGTTCTATTTCTCCATAATATTCGTCTTTTTCTATTACTGTTTCATATGTTTTTTCAACAAGGTCATTAACTGCCTCATTAAATTTTTCCATAGTCACTTTATCAAATTTAATATTTTTCATAATTTACCTCCGTATTACGTATTATTTATATTATATATTAGCATAATACAGAATAAATAGCAATAGTTAATATATTTCTAAAATATTATATTTTATAGTCAGAATATTTCTAAAATATAATATTTTTAGGTGATTTTATGGATGAGCGAATACGTAATAGAATTAAAGATCTGAGAAAAAATAAAATATTATCTCAGCAAAAAGTCGCCGATTATGTTGGATGTTCTCAAAGGACTTACAGCGGTTATGAGCGAGGAGAATTCGAAGTTCCAACCGATATTGTGGTAAAACTTGCAGAATTACACGATACGACAACGGATTATATTTTGGGTGTCAATAACAAAAAAGTAGTATTTGTAGACGGATTGACCGATAAACAAATAGAGACCGTAAAACTTTTAATATCTGATCTCATATCGGGAAATAACGCAAAAAATCAAATAAACTAATTACTTTAAGTGGAATGGTGGAAAAATATGAATCACAGGGAAAGATTTGTGCGCCTGTTCCAAGGTAAAACTGTAGACAGAGCACCGTTTATCGACGCTATGGGCGTATGCAACTATAATTCGTGCATAGACCGCTGGAAGACAGAGGGGCTTGATATAAACGCCGACCGCAAAGACGTCCAGGATATTGTCGGGTTCGATTATGCCAGAGGATATTTTATATACGCTAAACTGTTGTTTTACCCGGAATTTGAAATAAGCCTCATAAAAAGGGACGGCGACAAGACTTATGTCCGCAATCATTGGGGCGGCGTGGAATTGCGTAAAGACAATTCGGAATTAATGCCGATAACAATCGAGGGTCCGGTAAAAGACAGATATACGTGGGAAGCCGTAAAAGAACGGCTTATCGGTAATGTTTCGGAGCGTCTTCCGAAAAATTTTGCCGATGTCTGCAAAGAAGCGCAGTTAAGCGATCTTCCGGTATATACGGGAGATTTGCCTGCCGGTTTCTTCGGAGCATTGCGCGAGATCATGGGTTTTGAGAATCTCATGTATCTGTTTTATGACGACCCTGATCTTCTCTGCGAAATTCTCGATACATTATGCGATTTATGGGTTAACGTATATTCTGAAATTCAAAAACACGTAGCACTGGATTACGTCTTTATCTGGGAAGATATGTGCAATAAAACGGGACCGCTTATCAGCCCGCCGCTTTTTCGCGAATTTCTTCTGTCGCGATATAAACGCCTGACAAATACGCTGCGCAGCAATAAAAATAATACGCCTCTATTTTTCGTGGACAGCGACGGCGATGAAAGACCGTTAGTGCCTCTTTGGCTCGAGGGCGGCGTAGATATTGTGTTTCCGTGGGAAACGCAGTTCGGGCTCGATATTATCAAAGTCCGGCAGGATTACCCCACAATGGGCATGATGGGAGGACTCAACAAGCATATATTGGAATTCACACGCGAAGAAATGGATAAAGAGCTTGAAAAAGTGCCGTATATGCTTGAACAGGGTTATTATATCCCATGTCTTGACCACGGCGTGACAAATGCGGTTTCATGGGATAATTACCGTTACTTCTATGCCAGATTAAAAGAACTGATATATAAATACCCTCCGAAAATTCAAATTTAATATATGAAAATCAAAGAGACGCAAAAAGTTTTCGCGCCTCTTTTTCAATTTAATTATGACTTTAGAAACTTATATAATCCATCGGATTGACATAATCCCCGTCTTTTTTCATTTCAAAATGCAGATGCGGAACGTCTGTCCCCTCAATAAGTGAAGTATCCCCTACCCCGCCGATGATGTCTCCGCCTTTTACTGTCGCTCCCACTACTATATCTTTAGGAATGGCTTCCTGCAGGTTCATATATATGGACTGAACATTGTCGGCATGATTTATCACGACAGTTTTTCCCATCAACGGATCGTCTGTTACCTCGGCTACTACTCCGTCGCTTACTGCTTTTACATCAGTACCGATATCGCTGTCTATATCGATTCCTATGTGAGTTCTGTAGTCGTTCATGGCAACTGAATATTCCGGCGTGTCCGGGTTATACTGATTTGAAACATATCCGTTCAAAGGCTTAATGAAAACAGCAGGAACAGACATTACTTCAACGGCTTTTTCTGTCTGGTCTGCGACTGAATCTGCTTTCTTTTCCGTAGGGGAAATTACCTGGCTATCCTGGTTGATCGCCGGCGGCGGCATTGTTTTCACAACTGTTGTTGCAGGTTGAGTAGGCGTAATAAGTCTTTGTGTCGCAGCAGGTTGAGTTTGTGGTTCTGTCGTACTTTCAGTCGTCTGTTGTCTGTATAAATTACCTAAAGCATCTTCTGCGTTAGCATTGGTGGCGTCATTTTCCAGAACGTCGTTTTTATTTGAATTGACGTTTGCAATATTGTTTAAACTGTCGCTGTTTTTCGAATTGTTCGCATTATTTTGTTTAAATAGCGAATATACGCTCAAAACCATTATCCCAACAATACACAATATTAAAATTACATACAGGACTTTTGTTATGTTGTTGGTTCTTGTTTTAAAATTCATAAAATATATCCTCCGCAAATTTTTATTCTAAGCAATAATAAAATTTTTATAATTTATAGATATTTTTACCTTTTCTTGAAAATTTATGCAGAAATTTTAGAAAACAAATAAAAATTTTAAAAAAAGTGCAAAAACTATATAAATTGGATTAAATTTGTAGTATAATATATAACACAATATAGTAATTTGCAAAGGAAGTGTTTATTTGAGTAATTTTAACAGTAATCGCGGCAATACAGAGGAAGACTACATAACCATTGAGGGCGCAGTCGGGAAGATCATATTTCAAAATGAAGATAACGGCTATACTGTCTGCGAAGTCGAGACGGAAGACGAGCTTGCCGTAGTCGCCGGTCCAATGCCGTTCTTGTCAGAGGGCGAAAACATCACGGTAATGGGCAAATGGACGGTTCACCAGTCTTTCGGGCGTCAGTTCAAAGCCGAGTATTTTGAAAAGAAACTCCCGTCGTCGAAAAATGCCATAATAAAATATCTGTCCGCAGGGACCGTCAGGGGAATAGGCAAAGTCACGGCAAAAAGAATAGTCGACAAATTCGGCGAGGAAACTTTCGATGTAATCGAAAAGCATCCCGACTGGCTTACTGATATAAAAGGCATAACTCAGGCAAAAGCCGCGGAAATATCAGAGGATTTTAAAAGTCAGTCAGGGAAAAAAAACGTCGTCGCATTCTGTTCGTCTTATTTTAACGTCCCCACGTCTGTCAGAATATACAATCAATACGGCGCGGGAGCGATTGAAGTGATAAAACAAAATCCGTATGTTTTATGCGACAGCGTTTACGGAGTGAATTTTGAAAACGCGGATAAACTTGCGAATTCTCTCGGTCAGTATAAAGAATCCGACGAGAGAATTTACGCCGGAATAAAATATGTGTTAAGTCACAATTTATACGCCAACGGACATGTGTTTATCCCGTACGAAAATTTAATCCCGACTGCCGCCGCCATGTTAAAAATAGAGGAAAAGCGTGTTGTCTCTGTGTTTGAAAAAATGGTCGAAAATAAACGGTTTGTAGTGAAACAAATAAGAAACAAAAGAGCGGTCTATGATTTTCAGACTTATAATACCGAAAAATACTGCTCCTACAAACTGATAGACGTCGATTATCACGGTAAATCCGATAAAATAAACGAACACGAAGTAAAACAGCGGCTTTCAGCAATCGAAAAAAGCGAACACATAAAATATACGGACGAACAGATAAAATCAGTGTTTTACGCTTTAAAAAACGGAATGTTCGTTTTAACCGGAGGTCCCGGAACTGGCAAAACCACGATAATAAAAGCGATAATCGGTGTGTTCTCTCAGATGAATAAAAAAATCGCGCTCGCCGCCCCTACCGGCAGAGCGGCAAAACGTATGACTCAGGCTACAGGAATGGAAGCCAAAACGATTCACAGAATGTTGGAGATGACTTATGAAAACGAAGTAGAGCCGAAATTTAACAGGAACGAGGAAGACCCTCTCGATTTTGACATTGTCATAATCGACGAGACTTCCATGCTGGATATATTTCTTTTGAAGTCTTTGCTGAAAGCAATAAGCCTCGGCACAAAATTAGTTTTTATTGGCGACGCTGACCAGCTGCCGTCCGTGGGTCCCGGCAATGTTTTATGCGACATGATTCGCAGCAATATTTTCAGCGTCGTAAGATTGGACAGGATTTTCAGGCAGTCCGAGGAAAGCCTAATAATAACTAACGCTCACAATATAAACGCGGGGATTATGCCCGATTTGACTTCGAAAAACAATGACTTTTTCTTTATGCGCCGTCAGACGCCTGCGGCGATAGCGCAGACTGTCGTGGATTTGTGCAAAAACAGACTGCCCGCGAAATACGGCGAGGATATGAGGAATAAAATACAGGTTCTTACCCCGTCAAAAAAAGGAATAACCGGAACTGCAAATCTGAATATACTTCTGCAAAGCGAGCTTAATCCCGCCGATTACGGCAAATCCGAAAAGAAGGGCTTGTCGCATATAATCCGCGAAAATGATAAAGTAATGCAGATCCGCAACAATTACCAGATAGAATGGACTCAAAAAGACGGCACAACGGGAATCGGGATATACAACGGGGATATAGGAGTGATAAAAACAGTGGACAATATGAACGAAGTTGTCACTATAGAATTTGACGACGACAAAACCGTCGATTATGATTTTTTGTCCCTCGACGAAATAACGCACGCTTTCGCCATAACCATACACAAATCGCAGGGGAGCGAATATCCAGTCGTCATTCTGCCTATTTCAAGAGAAGTCCCGAAACTACACACGCGCAATCTTTTGTACACGGCAGTCACAAGGGCGCAGGATATGGTGATTATCGTCGGCGACGCTGAAAGCGTGGAATATATGGTCAACAACAATCAGCAAACTGTGAGATATTCCGGGCTGTCCGATATATTGGTCGAGGATTTGGATAATTACAGTAAAAAGTAAATAATGATAAAACATAAAATATGTAGAAATTTATATGAAAAAAATAATTATAGTTCTTATTATAGCTTTATATCTGTTAATCCTGCTTGCTTCCTGCGAGAATAATAATTTAGTTTATACCGGCGATAATACCGATTTATCGAAAAGTGAAGATGGTTTTCCTGATGATACAAGTTTTGATTATACTGCGAATGCAGACGCAGATTCAAATGTGTCGGGGACGATTAACAACATAATAATTGACGGAAAAGAATATACGCTGTATCTGTATGATAAATATGACCCTTCCGACCCTTGTGAAAAAATAAAGCAGCCGATTTTTCCAGGCATTGTTTTAACAAACTCAATAGTTCGATCCGTATCGCCGATGCTTGTCATGGAAGGAGATACGTTTCTTGGCTGGAAAACTGTAAAAATAAATGCCGACTATACTTGTTTTGTTGACGGCAGAATGTATCCTGATTACGGCGTAGGTGTTACTGTGAATTTTGAGGGCGAAGTGACTGTAAAAGCAAAAATTGATTATTATAAAGATGATTTTTCCGGCGAATTTTTATATATAACGCCTGACGATGAATATCAGGGGCTTTTCCCGATGTTATATAATGAAGGCAAAGAGTATACATATAGAACAGGTTTTTGCCCTTATAATTTTAATGAAATAGTTAAAATATTAGGTTATAAATACGGTGAATACGAATGCGAAATGACGGTCAAGGATTTTCAATTAGTCAGAGTACCTTTGGAGCGTTTCAGTGCGGCAACGATTGATGATATGAGCGTTTTATCTGTTATAGAGTATTACGCCGCCGATAAGTAATGAAATAAAGGAGTTTAAAAATGGGAAAGTCAAAAATAAAAGATTATATAAAAAAATTTCTGAACACAATATTCCCCGTAAAATGCGTATGCTGTAAAACAATATCGAAAGATACGAATATTGTATGCGATAAGTGCATGAGCGAGTTAGTCAGGGAAGCTATGCGCAAATGCAGATTCTGCGGACGTCCGCCTTATCTGTGCAGATGCAAAACAGTAGAAAATATCGAGGACGTCGTAACCCCGTTCTTTTATACCGGAGAAAAAATAAAAACCGCGATATACGCAGTCAAAAAGGCGAATTTATATTATATTAATGAATTTTTTGCAAAAGGTATGTATAATTCTGTTAAATCAAGTGATAGAATTAAAATAGACGAGATTGATTATATCACTTTTATTCCGAGAATGAAAAAATCCGTCAGAAAATATGGCTATAATCAGACAAAATATCTCGCAAAACTTATTTCAAAATACAGCGGCATTCCGTGCCTGTCTGTTTTGAACGCCTCGCGCTTATATAAACGGGAACAGAAGACTCTGTCAAAATCGGAAAGAATTTTAAACGTCAAAGACAAATTTTCGGTCGCAAAAAATAAAAGACCGGTTATAACAACTAAAACTATGCTTTTAATCGACGATATAGTTACGACAGGCTCCACGCTTTCGGAATGCGCAAGAGTTATGAAACAAGCCGGGGCATATAAAGTTTACGCATTATGCGCGGCTTCAGTTTTTTCATAAAACATATATTTTATTTACACACATATCAGGAGGACAAAAATGAGCAAAGACATGGGAATAGACCTCGGAACGGCGACTGTACTTGTTTATGTAAAAGACAAGGGTATCGTGATTAAAGAGCCGTCCGTCGTAGCAATAGACAAGAATACAAATAAATTATTGAAAGTCGGGAAAGAAGCGCAGCTTATGATCGGCAGAACTCCCGGAAATATCATGGCTATACATCCTCTAAGCGACGGAGTTATCAGCCAGTACGACCATACGCTCAAAATGCTTCAGCATTTTATAAGGCGCGCCTGCGGAATGACGCTTTTTAAACCCAGAGTAATGATTTGCGTTCCGAGCGGAATAACAGAAGTTGAGGAACGAGCCGTAGTCGACGCGGCGCTCCAGGCGGGAGCGAAAAAAACCTATCTCATAGAAGAGCCCGTCGCCGCCGCAATCGGCGCAGGGATTGATATAATGCGTCCAAATGGCAATATGGTAGTCGATATAGGCGGAGGAACGACAGACATCGCCGTAATTTCATTAGGCGCGGTTGTAACTTCGGAATCAATAAAAGTTGCGGGAAATAAATTTGACGAAGCGATAATAAAATATGTGCGCAACAAATATCGGGTTCTCATAGGCGAGCCGACGGCGGAGGATCTTAAAATAAAAATCGGCTGCGTGTGGCCCCGCGAAGAGCTGAAAATACAACAGACGAAAGGCAGATACCTTGTTGACGGTCTGCCGAAAGTAATTTCTATAAATTCGAGCGAAATTCAGGAAGCTCTTGAAGAACCGATTAAGAGCATAACAGAAGTCGTACATCAGGTTTTGGAAAGAACCCCGCCTGAGCTTGTCGGGGATATTTCAAGCAACGGCATTGTTTTAACCGGAGGCGGAAGCCTTATATACGGTTTTGACAGGCTTTTGTCGCACATGACCGGAATAAACGCGAGAGTTGCCGACGACGCCGTCTCATGCGTTGCAATCGGCACGGGAAAGTCTTTGGAAAACATAAGGTTTATTCCCGACGGAGTTCTTAACATATCCCGCAATAAGCAGGAAAAATATCTGTAATAATGCAAAACAAATTTCGGGCGGGTTTTTGAAGTAATCCCGCCCGATTATAATATTATTCGTTTTCTTCCTCTTTGATTTTAAATCCGTTTTCGTCGTATTCGTCTTCTAATAGAGCGCATAATAATTTTGCAGCGACGCCAACAGAAGCCATATTTACATTATCTTCCAATTCAAATGTAAAATCATCTTTTATCCAGCCATTTTGTATGGAGGATTCCCTGATTTTATTATAAGTTTCTCTTAAAATAGATGCTCCGTCTCTCATCGCGCCGGTTAAAGTGGCATTATATGCTATCTGATATGTTTCTTCCAGTATTTTTCTTGCTTTTCTTTTATTCATGTATTATTTCCCCTTTATAATTATTTGATTGTTTGTTAATGCTTTTTTCAATAATTGCCTGCCGATATACAACCTTCCTTTTACTGTAGAGATAGAAATTCCTAAAATTCCGGAAATTTCTTTTAAATTTAAATTTCTGAAATAATGCAGTATAATCGGCATGTAATAGAGTTCTCCCAATTCTGTTATTTTTCTGTGAAGTTCTTCATTTGACCGCCTTTTTAATATAATTTCAAGCACATCGTCGCCGTGAACAAGCGAATCGATATATTTTTGATATAAGTCGATCGATATACCAGAAATATTTCCCTGCTTTTTATTTTTGCGGAGAAAATCCATGCATTGATTTTTCACGACGTAAAAGAGCCAGTTTTCTATGTTTTGAACAGTTTTTAGAACTTCTTTTCGTTCATAAATTTTCACCCATGCGTTTTGAACAATATCATCGGCTTCGTATCCGGTATATATCTGGGCTATTGTAACCATGTTCCTGGTATATCTTTGCACTAAAAAATCAAAAGCATTTTTATCTCCGTCCGACGCTTTTTTCAACACTTCGCTGATATTGATTTCGCTGACTTCATCAATTTCGCCAATTTTAAACGCCCCCTCGCATTTTTTATTTTTCTTCTCTGTACAGACATATATAAAGACGTAATTTTTCTGATTTGGTTAAATAAATTTTAAAAATATTTTTACATAAATTTAAGGCGGGATTTACCCGCCTTAAATTTTTATCTGAATATTATTTAATCGAAAGTTTTCAAAACTTTATCCAAAGCCGTTTGATACGACCCCTCGTTTTTTGCAAACGTAGATACGAAATCGTGCTTCTTCGCAGACATCAAATCTCTGAGCACATCCATAGAGTATGCAAGTTCCGTCACATATATTTTCCCGAAATCGAAAGTAAGTCCGTTTCTGATTATATCTATCATTGCCGCAGATTCGTCGTCCCTTGAATATTTTGTTTTCAAAGCCACGTCATAAAACGCCGGAATAACTGTCTTATAACTTTCACAGCACAAGGCTTCTGTTATAATACCGGTCATATCAAGATTTTGCACCGTAGTAGGAACGCAAAATAGAGAGAAGTAAGCCACTGATGTAGTCAGATAATTCTGCTGTGTTTCGTCCCACTTAGGATATGGAACTATGCCGAAATCTGTGTCCATGCCTCTCAGCGCCTTGGCATTTCCCAAAAGTTCCGGCAAAAACATTGACCTGCCCTCCTGGAAAATATATCTGTATAGATTTTCAGGTCCCGATGACGATTTAGGATTTGCGTAAACTCCCGGATTATTCCACAAAAAGTCATATACTTTGTCGACGATATCCGCCATTTTCTGGCAATTCTGCGCCAAATACGGCGCTCCGGAGTCGTCTTTTCTTATTGTAGGGCAGTCAAACGCGCCGAAAAAACCGTCTACAAAATTCGTCGTGTCTGTAGCGTAACCAAATATATCGGCGTCCGGCGACACCTGTCCGTCCCCGTTGACGTCTTTATACACGCCCTTACATATTTCACTGAGTTTATCTATAGTCCATTTCCCTGAATTCACAAGATCATACGGATTTTCCACGCCGTAATCCTGTATCATCTGTTTATTGAAATATATTGCGAGTATATCTTCCCATAATGACAGCGAAAGGTCGCCGGTTGTGAAGAACAGTTTGCCGTTTATTGTAAGATTGTCTTTCAAATCTTTGCTCCACCACGGCTGGTCGAAATTCACATACGGCAGATCCGCGAGATTTATCACAAGTCCCTGCGAAGCCAATCTCGGCATATACGCCGCATAACCGGCTATAAGATCATATTCGTCGTCTCCCGCCGAGACGCTGTTCTTTACTGCTTTTATAAACGTATCCTGACTTTCCCAAACCCCGCTTAC
>Ga0123357_10002514_pt1 | contig 20517 bp, 33 predicted proteins | sample TergutEmb28metaG_FD_89873 | JGI IMG/M metagenome (GOLD analysis project Ga0123357, IMG submission 89873) | Embiratermes neotenicus P4 segment gut microbial communities from Petit-Saut dam, French Guiana - Emb289 P4 | ecosystem: Host-associated > Arthropoda: Insects > Digestive system > Gut ... | reverse complement strand
ATTGGAAGACAATGTGCAGCAACAAGTCATGCCTGCCATGAATGTTGGACAAGCAGGGTGCAGTACACGACGTAGAGGCACAGCAAGAGGAAATAGAGGAAGAGGACGAGGAAGAGGCACAGGAAGAGTTGAGTTCATGGGGCATCTTGTTGACACGGAGTATGTTGCCAAAGATAATGAAACAAAGTGGAATGTCATTGAGAGTGGGAGGGGTGCTTCCGGAAGATTTGGAAGCCCCAACGTGCTCAAGGAACAACCAGGCCCAACACCACATGCCACACGGAGTGTCTCAGAGGACAAAGTCTCTTCGGCCTGGCGATTATTCATTGTTGATTCAATCCTTCGTTACATCAAGCGTTGCACAGAAGCTGAAGTAGGCAGAGCAGGCGAACAGAACTAGTCACTTGCCATTGAAGAACTGGATGCATGTATAGCACTTGTATACACACGGGGGGCGTATGGGTGTAGGTCAGTTGACTATGATGTGCTGTGGAATGTAAATTGGGGACTTCGTTTTTTCCCTGATACCATGTCTCGAAACAGATTTCGTGAAATAATGAGATATCTGAGATTGATCTGAAGAGAACAAGTTCTCAACGTTTGCAAAGTGACAAATTTGCACTGGCTTCTGAAGTATGGCAGAGGTTCATTGATAACTGCTTTCTCTGCTGCAGACCTGGGGAGAATCTTACTGCAGATGAGCAACTCTTTCCATCTAAAGCCAGGTGCAGATTTACCGAATACATGGCGAACAAACCTGACAAGTTTGGGATAAAATTCTGGATGTTAGTAGATAATGACCCCAAATATCTATGTAACGCCTTCCCATACCTGGGAAAAGATGAACTACGTTCTTTTAATGAATCACTCCCAGAGAACGTTGTAATGCGGCTCATGTCACCATATTTCAACAAGGGAAGGAACGTAACAACAGAAAACTTCTTTACCTCCTCAAGCCTTGCTCGGACACTCAAAGCAAATGATACGAGCATTGTTGGAACAATAAGTCGTACACGAAGAGAAATACATGCAGTTCTGACAATGGAGAGAGCCCCCCTTCATGAAACCACGCTGCTAAGAAATGGTGACGGTGCTACCTTGACAGTCTATCAAGGAAAAGTCAACAACAATGTACTTCTGAGTACGTTACATAGTACAATAGACATTGTAACAAATCTCAAAAAGCTCCCCGAGACTGTGCAGTTCTACAACAAAACAAAGTGTGGAGTCGATATTCTTGACCAAATGGCTCGCAGATACAGTACAAGAGCAGCAGCACCTCGGTGGCCTGTCCATGTCTTCTTTAACATATTGGATCTTGCGGCGATCAATGCATGGATCATTTACAGGGGTGTACCAGGGGAAGAAATGAGCAGGCATGCCTTTCTGCGTCAGCTTGCTGAGGAATTACGGGAGGTACACAAAGAGAAACGTGAATCTATGGTTCCAAAACACAACGAAGAAGGGCAGTCGCAGGACAAAAGAAAAGCAAGCAAAAGGCATCAGTGTCAAGTAGGTAGGTGTAAACGCAACAAAACAACTGAAAAATGTGAAATATGTTTCAAATATGTATGTGGAAAGTGCACGAAAACTGTAGAAAAGAAATTCTACTGCCAGAAATGCACGCTCTAACGCTATTAAAGATTTCATTCACTGTCAGCATTGTTTCCTGGTATAGGCCTATTTGACATATCATATGCATACAACATGACAAAATAAATAACCAAATGATGATAAATAATGATATTTAAATATTTACCTTCCCCACATAGCATGATATAAATTAAAAGGCAATAAACCACACGGCGGTCAATTTGACCGCTGTTGGCGCTTTCAGGTAGTGAAGCAACACTGGCGCTTCTAGTGTTAACCCTATTCATGCTACAGCAGACTTCTCATTTCCAACAGAACGTACAGTCCGCCAGTTTCTAATCTTAGCTGCTCTGTTTATCTACAGCAACGTCCGTTAAATTAGGTCAATTTTCTGCTGTATTTAGAGAAATAACATTACATTTATATGGTTATGGATAAATGTTTGATGAGAGGAGACATATTTGATTTATTTTTGACATAATATTCCGGCAGCTCCGTCGGTATAATGACAAGGCCGCTGAGTGTGCTCTTTCTTCCAGTAATCCAGACGGAAACACAAGCTTATTGAATGTGAACACTGTCCCTGAAAAACCCCTCTCTTGCACTCTGTACACTGTCACTGACACACCTCTCTTACGCAATATGTACACTGTTCCTGACACACTCCTCCCTTGACCTCTGAACACTATCAGTGATAAAATTCTCTCTCGCACTCTGTACTCTGTCACTGACAAAACTCGCCCTCGCACTCTGTACAATGCCACTGACACACATATATCTCGCACTATATATAATGACACGAAAACACCTAAATCTCGCACTCTGTACGCTGTCACAGTAAAACCTCTCTCTCGCACTCTGTACACTGTCATTAACACAAAACCCTCTCGCACACTGTACACTGTCACTGACACAACTCTCTCTCACACACTGCAAAATATCCCTGAAAAACCTCTCTCTCGCACTCTGCACACTGTCACTGACACACTTCTCTCTCGCATTTTGTAAACTGTAACGGAAACGCTTATCTCTTGCATTTTGTATACTGTCCCTGAAAAACAATTCTTTCGCACTTTGTACACTGGCCCTAACACACCTCACTCTCGCACTCTGTACACTGTCACAGACACACATGTCTCTCGCATTCTGTACACTGTCACTGACACAACTGTCTCTAGCACTCCGTACACTGTAACTGACAGAGCTCCCTGTCGCACTCTGTACACAGTCACTGACAAACGTCACTCCGCACTCTGTACGCTGTCACTGACACACCATAATCCCGCACTCTGTACACTGTCACCGAAACGCCACTCTCTCGCACACTGTACAGTGTCAATGACACATTTATCCCTCGCACTCTGTACACTACCACTGACACAACACTCTCTCGAACTCTGTACAATGTCCCTGAAACAACTCCCACTCGCAATCTGAACATTGCCCCTGACAAACATCTCTCTCCTAATCTGCACACTGTCACAACACCTCTCTCTTGCACCCTGTACACTGTCACTGACACAAATCTAACTTGCACACTGTAAACTGTCACTGACACATCTCTGTCTCGCACTCTGTACATTGTCCCAGACACATCTTTCTCTCGTAATCTGTACACTGACCATGACACACCTCTCTCACACACACTGTACACTGCCACTAACACACCTATCTCTCGCACTCTGTACACTGTCACTGACAAACCTCTCTCCCGCACTCTGTACACTGTCACTAAAACACCTAAGTCTGGCAATCTGCAAACTGTCACTGACAATACTCGCCCAAGCAGTCTGTACACTGTCACTGACACACCACTCTCACGCACTCTCTACTCACTTCCTGACACATAAATCTCTCGTACTCTGTACACTGTCACGGTCACACCACTTTTTGCATTCTGTACACTGTCACAAACACTCCTCTGTCGCACTCTGTACACTGTCAATGAACCACCTCGCCCTGGCATTTAGTACACTGTCACTGACACACCCAATCTCGCCCTCTGTACATTGTCACTGACACGCTTCTCTCTTGAACTCTGTACACTGTCACTAACACACCTCTCTCAATCATTTGTACACTATCCCAGAGTAACCTCTCTCTCGCACTCTGTACACTGTACCTGACACACCTCTTCCTCGCACTCTGTACACTGTCACTGACACCACTCTTCCGCACTCTGTGCACTGTCACTGACACACATCTTTCTCGCAATCTGTACACAGTCAATAACACACCTCTATCTCGCAATCTATACACTGTCACTTAAATACCTGTATCTCGCAATCTTTACACTGTCGCTGAAAAAAGTTTCTCCGCACTCTGTAAAGTGTCATTGTAAAACACTCTCGCAATCTGTACACTGCCTTTGAAGCACCTCTTTATCGCACACTGTACACTGTCAATGACAAAACTCTACCTCGCACTCTGTACACTGTCCCTGACACATCTCACTCTAGCACTCTGTAAACAGTCCCTGAAACACTTCTCTCTCGCACACGGTACACTGTCCCTGGCACATTTCTCTCTCGAACTCTGTACACTGTCACTGACAGAATATTCTATTGCACTCTGTACATTTTTCCTGACAAACAACTCCCTCGCACTCTGTACACTGCCACTGACACACCACTCTCTCGCACAATTTACACTCTCTCTGACATACCTGTCACTCGCACTCTGTAAACTGTCACTGAAACACCTCGCCCTCGCACCTTGTACACTGTCCCTGACACACGAACCTCTCGCACTCTGTACACTTTTACTCAAAAACCTCTCCCTCGCATTCTCTACACTGTCACTGACACACCACATTCTCGCACTCTGTACACTGTTACCGAAAAAGTCTCTCTCGCAATCTGAATACTGTCACTGACAAACTTTTCTCCCGCAATCTGTACACTCTCAATGACACACCTCTATCTCGCACTCTGCAGACTGTCCCTGAGAAAACTGTCTCGCACTCGGTACACTGTCACTGAAAGAACTCTCTCGCCCAAACTTTTCACCGATCCTGACATACCCCTCTCTCGCACTCTGTACACTGTTATTGTAAAATCTCTCTCTCGCACTCTGTACATTGTCACTGAAACAACAGTCTCGCAGACTCTGTACACTGTCCCTGACATACATTTCTGTCGCACTCTGTACACTGTCATTGTAAAACCACTGTCTCGCACTCTGTACACAGTCACTGAAACAAATCCCTCTCGCATTCTCTACTCTTATATTGAAACAATTCTGTCTCCCACAATATACACAGTCACTGACATGCCTCTCTCTCGCATTATGTACACTGTCCCTGACAAAATGTCCCCTCGCTCTCTGTACAGTGTCCCTGAAACACATCCCTCTCACCCTCTGTACACTGTCACAGGCACACCTGTCTCTCCACTCTGTACACTGTCATTGACACACCAATTTCTCGAACTACGTACGCTGAAACTGACACACCTCTCTCTCGAACTCTGCACACAGTCGCATACAAATACTTCTCTCGCATTCTGTACACTGTCACTTACACACTTCTCTCTCGCACTCTGTACACTGTCCCCGACACAACTCTCTATCGCACCCTGTACACTGTCACTGAAATATTCTCTCTCGCATCCTGTACACTGTCACTGACACACTTATCTCTCGCACCCTGTACACTATCACTGACACAACACTCTCTCGCACTCTGTATAATGTCCTAGAAACAACGCTCAATCGCACTCTTTACATTGACCCTGAAAATCCTCTCTCTCGTAATTTGTACACTCTCACGGGAACACCTCTCTCTTGCACTGTGTACACTGCCAATGACCCAACATTCACTCACACACTGTACTCTGTAACTGACACATTTTTCTCTCGCACTCTCTACATTGTTCCTGATACACCAAATTCTCGTACTCTATACACTGACCATAACAAACCTCTCTCTCGCACTGTGTACACTGTCATTGATACACCTATCTCTCGCACTCTGTACACTGTCACTTACACACCTCACTCTCGCATTCTGAGCACTGTCTCTAAAAAACCTAATTCTCGGTTCCTTTAAACTGTCACTTACAAACCTCGCCTTCGCACTCTGTACACTGTCACTGACACACAACTATCACGCACTATGTACAATGTCCCATACAAATATCTCTCTCGTATTCTGTACAATGTTACTGACACACATTACTTCCACTATCTACACTGTCACTAACACTATTCAGTCCCACTATGTACTCTGGCAATGACCCACCTCGATTTCGCATTCTGTACACAGTCACTGACACACCACTATCTCGCACTCTGTACATCGTAACACACACACCTCTCCCTCGCACTCTGTTATTGTCACTAACACTCCTCTCTCACTCATTAGTACACAGTCCCTGAAAAACATGTCTCCCGCACCCCGTACACTGTCTCTGACACACCTCTCTCTGGCACTCTGCACCCTGTCAGTGACACCACTCTCTATCACTCTGTACGCGAACACTGACACACATAATTCTCGCCCTCTGTACACTGTCACTGTAAAACTTCCCTCTCAATATTTGTAAACTGTCACAGAAATACATCTCTCTCGCATCCAGTACACTGTCCCTAACAAAATTCTCTATCGCATTTTGTACACTGTCACGGACAGAATATTCTACCGCAACCTGTAAATTTTTCCTGACACAAATCTCTCTCGCAATCTGTACAAAGTCACTACGCCTATCTCTCGCACTCTGTAAACTGTCACTGACAAACCTCTCTCTCGCACTATGTACACTATCTCTGACAATACTCTCTTTCGCACTCTGTACACTGTCACAGAGACACCTCGCCCTCGCTCTCTATACACTGTCCCTGACTCTCCTCTCTCTCACACTCTGTACATTGTCACTGACACACCTATCTCTTGCTCTATCTACACTGTCGCTGACGCAACACCCTCTCGCACTCTGTACACTGTCACAGACACAACACTCTGTCGCACTCTGTACACTGTCACTGCCAACCCTCGCCCTCGCACTCTGTACACTGTCCCTGACTCACCTCTCTCTCTCTCGCACTTTGCACTCTGTCACCGACACAACCCTCTCGCGCGCTCTCTGTACACCCTCAATTCCACAAACTTCTCTCGCACTCTGCACAAGATCCCTGAGACACCTCTCTTGCAATCTGTACACTGGCACTGAAACAACTCTTTCTCACATTCTGTACACTATCACTGACACACCAGTTTCTAGCACTCCCTACACTGTCACTGACAGAATTCGCCCTCGCCCCCTGTACACTGTCACTGACAAAATTCTCTCCCGCATTCTGTACAATCTGTCTGAAACACCAAACTCTCGCATTCTGTACACTGTCACTGACATACCTCTCTCTCTCGCACTCTGTACAATGTCACTGACACAACTTTCTCACGCACTCTGAACACTGTCCCAGACACAAAACTCTTTCGCACTCTGTACAATGTCAATGACACACCTCGCCCTCGCAATCTGTACACTGTCCCTGACACACTTATCTTTCGCCCTCTGCGCATTGACTCTGACACAACTCAATCTCGAACTCTGTACACTGTCGCTGGCAAACCTCGCCCTCGACTTCGAACTCTTTACACAGTCACTGACACAACACTCTCTCGCACTCTGTACACTGTCACTGATACACCTACCCTCGTATTCTGTACAATGTCGCTGACACAATTTTATCTCGCCCTCTGTATACTGTCACTGTAAAACCTCTCTCTCGCACTCTGTAAACTGTCACTGACAAACTTCGCCCTCGCACTCTGTACACTCTCACTGACACAACTTTCTCTCTCGCATTCTGTACACTGTCTCTGACCATACTTTCTATCGCACTCTTTACACTGTCACTGACAAACCTCTCTCTCGCAATCTGTACACTGAACCTGTCAAACCTCTCTCTCGCACTCTGCACACTGTCACTGTAACACCTGCCTCTCGCACTCTGTACACTATCTCTGATTCACCACTCTCTCGTAACCTGTTCACTGTGACTGACAAAATTCTCCCTCCTGCTCTGTACACTGTCCTCCACACGCTATTCTCTCGCATTCTGTAAACTGTGACTGACACAACTCTCTCTCGCACTCTCTATTCTGCCCTGAAACGTCTGTCTCTCTCTCGAAATCTCTACAATGACATTGACAGAACTCTCTCTCTCGCTCTCTGTACACTGTTCTTGAAACGCCACTTTGTCGTACTCTCTTCACTGTCACTGACAAACCTCGCCCTCGCACTTTGTAAACTGTCACAGACACACCAATCTCACGCACTCTTTGCACTGTCCCAGAAAATTACCTCTCGCGCACTCTGTACTTTGTCACTGACAAACATTTTTCTTGCACTCTGTACACTGTCACTAACACTACTCTGTCACAATCTGTATACTGTCACTGACCCACCTAGAACTCGCAATCTGTACACGGTCTCTAACACACATCTATCTCACACTCTGAACAGTGTATCTCACGCAGATCTCTCTCGCACACTGCACACTGTCACTAACAAAACTCTCTCACTCATTGGTACACCGCACTCGGTACAATGTCCCTGACCCAAACTTTTCTCGCACTCTGTACACTGTCACTGACAACACGCTCTCGAACTCTGTACACTGTCACACACACACATTTTTCTCGGACTCTGAACACTGTCACAGACAAATCTCTCTCTCGCAATCTGTGGAGTGTTTCTGAAATTCCTCTCTCTAGCACTCTGTAAACTGTCACTGAAACAACTCAGTCCGCACCCTATACACTGTCACTGAAATATCTTTCTCTCGCAATTTGAACATTTCCCTGACACAACACTCTCTCACACTTAGTACACTCTCACTGACTTACCTTGCCCTCGCACTCTGTACACTGTCCCAGACACACCTAACTCTTGCACTCTGCACACTGTCCCTCAAACACCTCTCTCTCACACTCTGTACACTGTCACTGACACACCTTGCCCTTGCACCCTGTACACTGTCCCTGACACACCTCTGTCTCGCACTCAGTACATTGTCACTGACACACCTCTCTCTCGCACTCTGTACACTCTCACTGACACAAGTCCCAATCGCAGTTTGCTCCCTGTCCTTGACACAACTCTCTCTCACACTCCGTACACTGTCACTGAAACACCTCGCCGTTGCTCCCTGTACACTGTCCCTGACACGCCACTCTCTCGCACTCAGTACATTTTCACTGACACACCTCTCTCTCGCACTCTGTACACTCTCACTGACACAAGTCCCTCTCGCACTTTGCACCCTGTAATTGACACACCACTCTATCCCACTCTGTACACCGTCACTGACACACCTTTCTCTCGTTCTCTGTACACTGTCACTGACAGAACTCGCCCTCGCACTCTGTACACTGTTACTGACAAAATTCTTTCTCGCACTCTTTACACTGTCACTGACACACCCCTCTCTCTCACTCTGTACACTGTATCTGAAACACCTCTCTCTCGCTCTCGGTACACCCTCACTGACACAACTCGCCCTCGCACTCTGTTCACTGTCACTGACAAAATTCTTTCTCGCACTCTTTACACTGTCACTGACACACCCCTCTCTCTCATTCTCTGTATACTGTATCTGACACACCTCTCTCTCGCACTCTGTACACTGTCTCTGACAACTCTCTCTCTCGTACTCTGTACACTGTCTCTGATACCTCTCTCTCTCTCTCGTACTTTGTACACTGTCTCTGACACACCTCTCTCTCGCACTCTGTACACTGTCTCTGACACCTCTCTCTCTCGCACTCTGTACACTCTCACTGACATACCCCTTTCTCTCGCACTCTATACACTCTCACTGACACCCCACTCTCTCGCACTCTGTACACTCTCACTGACACAACTCGCCCTCGCACTCTGTAGACTCTCACTGACACCTCTCTCTCTCGCACTCTGTACACTACTGACACACCTCTCTCTCGTACTCTGTACACTCTCACTGACACACCTCTCTCTCGCACTCTGTAAACTCTCACTGACAACTCTCTCTCTCGCACTCTGTACACTCTCACTGACACCCCACTATCTCGCACTCTGTACACTCTCACTGACACCCCACTATCTCGCACTCTGTACACTCTCACTGACACAGCTCGGCCTCGCACTCTGTACACTCTCACTGACTCCCCTCTCTCTCGTACTCTGTACACTCTCACTGACACACCTCGTCCTCGCACTCAGTACACTCTCAGTGACACACCCCTTCTCTCTCGCAATCTGTACACTCTCACTGACACACACCTCTCTCTCGCATTCTGTACACTCTCACTGACTCCCCTCTCTCTCGTACTCTGTACACTCTCTCTGACACATCTCGCCCTCGCACTCTGTACACTCTCAGTGACACACCCCTTCTCTCTCGCACTCTGTACACTCTCACTGACACCCACCTCTCTCTCGCACTCTGTACACTCTCACTGACACACTCCTCTCTCTCGCACTCTGTACACTCTCATTGACACACCCCTTCTCTCTCGCGCTCTGTACACTCTCACTGACACACCCCTCTCTCTCGCACTCTGTACACTCGCACTGACTCCCCTCTCTCTCGCACTCTGTACACTCGCACTGACTCCACTCTCTCTCGCACTCTGTACACTCTCACTGTCACACCTCGCCCTCGCACTCAGTACACTCTCTCTGATACACCCACAGCGACATTTTAAAAAAGTTTATTTTCTGCCTTTTTAAATAAAACTTTTATTTCCAAAGGGATAGCATTTTTTGGTTGTAAAAATTAGCATCTCATATTGTGTTTACTTCTCTCTGTGACTTAGAATCAGCCACTAACGTGTTCGTGTTCTGTATATAAATACTTCACCGTCAATTATGTAGCAAACCTAATCTTCCTAGCAACGGTTCAGTGACATCATACTTAGCACAAATCCTTTATGACCAACTGCATTTCCTTCGCTCTTTGTTGGCCGGTTTAGATGATGTTTGGTACAGAACTTTTCTCCGTGATGACAATAAACGGCTCAGTGACATCCACGTTTTCCACGGACCTACGTACGTTTTCTACGCCTTTCGCACTTTTTATATAAAATTCCACACAGCCGACGCGCTTAAAAAATTTGAGACCTGATTTCTCTAAATCTCCCCACAATGGAAACCATGTTTTATTCGGAGCGTAAATAAATTTATACCCTTTATTTCCACATTAGTTATTTCTGAGTCAAATTCGGTTCTACAGATCTACACAAATTTCTGTGCACCATTTCTCGGTTCCATGACAGTACGGGCAGGGACGGCCGTCATTTCCGTAAGAACGCAAATTCAATAAATTTCAGACCTTCATGTTCTGTGACGTTGGGCTGTCTCTGCGAAAGACTGGGATATCGAAATATTACTTTCCAGCATGCACCGCTTGGACCACATTGTGTTCTAGAAGTGTCCATCATCAGTCTACGACACCACACAGCATGTTATGGCCCACCAGGTCTATCACCACAATATCCCTTGCGGCGCCACGACACCCCTTCTAGTGCCTGCAGGATGGTGGTTCCAGAGAGTGGCGGGGGTAACAAAGCGGTCTCCTGGTTGCACTAACCCGTTGCAACCTCTCCCAAAGGAATGAAACACCAACACGTATTACAAATTATACTTTACTGCTAACAATACGATAAATATAATACAAATTGACATAAAAAGAAATAAAGTGAAATGAAATGAATAAATTGAAACACAAAAGAAATGAGGTTGCTCTCCGAGAAAGTTACTAAAATCCCTTATACTAATCTAAACCAGGGGGAGATAGCCAGTCGAGAGTGTTAAATTTACATAAACGGAAGACTGCAGACCGTAATCCATAATCAAGACCCACAAAAAGAAAAAAATTCCGTAAAATGCCGACAATGTACTTAGGCTCCAGCCGAGTGTTTATCCAGACAGCGACCGCTCCCCTCGTGCGTCCTGCTTCCGTCACCATGGTTCAGAGACTCAACTCGGTCACAGCGCAAGGGAACTGCCAGAGTAAAACTTTCCATGCCCCAACGTTTCGCGTACAATTAAAAAAAAAGAGTGAAAACAAACCAGAGGGTGGTCGGACCGAGGTCACGACCAACAGACCCTCCAAGTTTGCCACATCGCCCACACAACTTACAAATATTTCCGTCGGCAGCACAAAGCAACTCATTGGCGGTTTTGTTTCTTTAACCCCTTGCAACAAACTCTGCGAATTCCGTCTTTAGTCAGGTTCCGTGTGTCAGGGCACGAAGACAAAGACCTCGAACGTTGCAACCAAATCCGAAGCTGTTCTAGGACTCCTGAACACCGGCAAATTGATACTATGAAAGAGCCCCATCCATTGTCCAACACTGTCCCAGGAGGGCTGTTGTAACAGACAACGCACTAATCTGCTGTTCAGGTTGGAGCGGTGTGTTCCGGTGCATAATAAATGGGGGGATAGAGAAAAGTGTGGGAGAGGAAGTTTGTTACTTGATCTTCCACTGAGCACGTTCGAAGATCAATGGCAGGTTACACTGCCGTACTGCAGTGCCTCTACAGGGCAGGGAGAGTACCCTCTCCTCCTGAAATTCTAACCCGAGCAATACGTAAATTACTCGCCCTCGAGAAGTCGATAATGTTACAATCTAATTCTTAAATGACGTCATGTCTTATAAAGTTCGTGCTTTCGATATTAAAACAATTCTTTGACGAAAATTAACCTCAAATAATTTAAACATTTAGTTCGTACCGCGTAGTAAACACATTGTATCGGCTATACAAACCAGTCAGTTAATGTTTTATAGGGAAATAATCGCTGATTTTTCTGAGATCCACACAAAACACATAGATACACTGTGCGGGCAGAACATAGAATTGTTGAATGTTAAATTTGTGGTACATATAGCGACCACTGGGCTGTGGATGGTTAAATTTCCGTTATAAAAAACAGTCAGTTAATGCTGTATAGGGAAATAATCGTTGTTTGTTCTCAGATCCACACAAAACACATAAATAATCTGTATGGGCAGAAGGTGGACTTTTTGTATGTTAAACCTGTTGGTACATATAGTGACCACTGCGCTGTAAAGGGCCACTTACTTGTACGACCACTGCATATCGACTGCGTTTGTTATTTACGTTATATTGAGAAGGAACACAAGAACGGACAGTGGTGTACCGAGTAATTACATGGCGGCTCCTAGCGTAGGCAAATGGCTTTCTTACACGCAAAACTTCCAGATCGTCTCTTGGGTACACCCAGCGTCCAAATAAATGGATACCAGGGGCTTTTGTTCCTGGGGGTAAGGCGGCCGGGGCTGAACCTCACCACTGACCTCTACGTAAGACTACAGTCCTGTTGCACTGTCCCCATATACCTTTACAGCGTGCAATGGTAACGTTTATTGTAACTTCATATACACTTGTTACAGGATACACGGAATCTTATGTTTACTGGAACGTGCATCATCTTGATAGTTGAATAAAGAGAGACCAACTTGATGTCACTTGATTTATTATTTCATTATTTAATGCTCAACATGTTTCGGATGTTAATTCATCCATCCTGAGGAGCTTGCGACTTATTTGTTGAGTGATTTCATGGGTTGTATTGCTCTGGTTCGATGTGTGTTGGTGTTACGTTGTGGTTTGGTTGTGGTGGTGTGGTATCCGTATGCAGGTTGAAGCACGTAGTGAAATAACTCAACAAATAAGTCGCAAGCTCCTAAGGATAGATGCTTCAGCATGCATACGGATACCATACCACCCCAGCCAAACCACAAATTAACACCAACACACATCGAACCAGAGCAATACAACCCATGAAATCATTCAACAAATAAGTGGCAAGCTCCTCAGAGTGGATGTATTAACATCCGAAAGATGTTGATCATTAATTAATGAAATAATAAAGCAAGTGACATCAAGTTGCTCTCTTTATTCAACTATCAGGATACACAGAGTTTGACGTGGCTGAAACTTTGAATACAAATGTTTAAAGAAGAAAAAAACTTGGAACGCCACTTCTTAGGCTTTGTTTCTTGTGGTTCGTAGGTCACGTGTTAAAATGCTACCCGCTCTGCAAGTAATTCTACCTCCCAGAACACCGCCGTTGCCTTGGAGACGAGAGAGCTTGGCTTGTACTGACGTCACAGATTGGTTTGTTTGGTTACCATGGAAACCAAATTAAAATCAGAGCTACTTATCCTGCCATCGTTCAGATTGATGGAAATAATGCTCGGTTTGCTCTAGCTATATGATAGATTGCTTCATGATTTGTTTGTGAATGAAGTCACATTGTAATTTTGCGTCAGTGTAGCGCTAAGCAAGCTGTGCTTTGGGCCCACATTTAGTGTAAAAGAGTAAATATGGACTGATGTGATTAATGGGTAATGTTTGTGAGTTTCCCATGTGTGGGCATTATGTTGCAAGGTAAAGGTAAAGGTAAAGCTGTCCCATTACGGGCCTGGGCATCCTCGGAGGGTTCCAGGAAGTCACGTTTCCCTGATTTCGTGACAACGGCACAGAATGTTGGTTAGGTTGTCAGCCTTACACACCGGCCGCCTTTACTCCCAGGAAATACTCCTGGTACTCATTTCTGTTAAGAGGCTGAGTCGACCCCAGAGCCACATTGCGATCGGAAGGATTTTATGTCAATGAAAAATCCACGGATACCAGCTGGGATCGAACCAGCGACCTTCCGATTTTTAGCACAGCACCTTAACCACTGTGCTACCGCGGATGTTGTAAGGGCCGAATAAAAATTAAAGGAAAGATGATATCATGTTCTGGCCTGTCCCGCTCTGCAGTCAAGCCGAAGTTCCTTCAAAACTAAGCCCAGGTTCAGCTGCATGTGTGTGTCCCATATGCCACTGTTCCAGACACCGAATGTCACAAGCCTGGTGAAATTCACCAGCTGTCCAGAGGAAAAAATGCAACATATTACGATAGGTCACGGCGGGCCATGTTAACTCCCGTTACAAGACTGTTTCAAAAACATTTTGCCGCTCAAATTCGTGCAATTTATGAGATCAAAACAGTGTTAGGGGTAAAGGGGGTAGAGATGCATAATACTGTAGCCTATCCTACCCAACAGTCATCCTCACCTTCTCGTCGTATACCCTGTTCTCACAAACGAGGAAATGACGACCTAGTCACAGCAGGAATGGAGGAAAAATCATCCCTAAACATGCCGGTCCAGAGGCTAAAGGTAGCAATCCTACCACTGGACTTAACCTGCTCTGGGCCGGTAACCCATTCAGGGGAAATTTTAACGACTGGAAAGTCTCACGGAAAGAGACTTCTGGATACGTGAGACCGGAACAGGCCAACAAGTGGCCAAACTCCATGAAAGATATATGATGATGATGATGATGATGATGATTACCATAACGGGCGTACAGTGGGGGTTGCTGAGGAGAACATTTGAAATTAGGGGTAAAATTGGACAGGAAGGTGGAACACACTACAGGCATGCAGGTCGTGACCATGTCCGGCTGCAACCACTCGTACGTGTGGAAGTTACACATCTCATATCACAAGTTTCCGGAAATTCGTGAAGAACCGTCATTTCTCAGGCAAATTTCTGTGTCGCTGAGACGACAGCTTTACGTTAATAATTGAGGCAACAGTTGCACGCTAATGCATCTTGCCGGAATTGTTCCTAAAAGCGCCAGGAGTGCAGGCAGACCTACATCCATCGACCTCGTCACTCGAGTGCGCAGGCTGGTCAGCTTCACGCCCTCGCCGCTCTATCCCCTGAAGACATTTCCCCACTGTCCATTGACTACGAACCTGTGTGGGTTCCACATCCGGTTTTGATGCTCTGGAGAGGAAAAAGTTCTCTTGTTTGTTCCGGAAATCGAAACGCGTGCCGCCGTCTGTCAGCACGTAGTGTAGTCACTGTGACCGGTCTGGTGCAACGTGCTGCAGTTCATACGTCGATAATGAAAGTGTCTTTATGTTCCCGCAAGCGGAGCGCTTCCCCTTTACTCTGCAACGCCCACAGTTGGCAGTGTGCTTTGCAATTGGCCATGGAGACACTGTCGCGTGGGACGAGAACGGCCTGAACGTGCAACTCACCAGCAGTCTGCACGTAGTGCCGGTCTGCAGACATCTGCACGGACGCTAAACGACTCATTCGTTTCGTGTTCAGGCGGGATAAATTCCGCCTTCGCCATGATATTTAAATTTTCTTGCATAACAACTTTTTTTTTGCAATAAACTCGGATCACTGCAACACATGGCATTAAGCTGTACGAATTCCTTACATTTAAAGGCACTAACTCAGTCGTCGGATTTAGAACACGTTAAACTTAATGGTCATGTTTAATTCGCATTTAGAAACAAACAAAATCGCTCTCAGGCCTAATGGCGCTCAGATTTCACTTTCACGAATTGAAGTATAAATCTTACTAAGCGCGATGTCCAGGTGGGGGGTGCTGTGCCAGCTGGTCTGCCCCTATACTGCGGGGTAGAATCTTTTGAATTTTATTTTCACTGCTTCCTTTCCGTACCGAATCCACCCCACCCCAGAACTAAGAAAGGGGTAAAAGACAACCTGGGATAGCAGCCAAGCAACACGCAAACAATGTGGATGATTGTGCTAGTTTATCGAACTGTATAACTTCCATTTTATGTACCATTAATACGATTTATGGTCCCATCTCTCACTTTCCCTTTAACTAGCTCCAATATCTCATTCATAATTGTCCTCTTCCTCCACAAACTCCCAAGTAACATTCATAAATTGTAACACTGAGACTTGGCTTATTGATATACAATGAGAAGACTCAGCCATACCGTAAGACATCACTTGTGATAAAAATAGAAGCCGAAAATTAATAAACAGTTTGTATTCCAAATACTTTTCTGTTGGATACAGCGAAATATTTCCGTTCTCGAATGGCTTCCATAAAAATAAATGGTGTTGTATTTCCTTCCAGCAGTTTATGTCCACTCAGGAAGGCACTGAATTACAGCCTTGTATAAAACTCGAAACTTCACCGTCTTATTCACGAAGCCCTTCACCGAAGGTCATTCTAAGCCAGTTAAGTCCTTCACTTTAACTTCACATTCCATTCCACTTCTATGCTTACTTCCAAGTTTCTTGTGTTTTCACATCAAAATTATGTAGCAATTTATCATTTCTCCATAAGCGCCAATCTCAATCGCCATAACAAAATTGGTCAAGCTTCAATGACAATATTTTCATTGTTGCAATTTCCCCTGTTCCTTAGTCAGTTCCTCTGTTCCTTAGTTCCTCTATTCCTTAGTCAGTTCCTCTGTCCCTTGGTCAGTTCCTCTGTCCCTTAGTCAGCTCCACTGTCCCTTAGTCAGTTCCCCTGCTCCTTAGTGAGTTCCTCTGTTCCTTATTCAGTTTCTCTTCCTTAGCCAGTTCCTCTGTTCCTTCGTCAGTTTCTCCGTTCCTTAGTTAGTTCCTCTGTCCCTTAGTTCATCCGCTCCTTAGTCAGTTCCTCTGCCCCTTGGTCAGTTCCTCTGTCCTTTAGTCAGGTCCACTGTCCCTTTAGTCAGTTCCCCTGTTCCTCAGTGAGCACCCCTGTTCTTTATTTCCTTTTTTTCCTTAGTCAGTTCCTCTGTCCCTTAGTTCATGTGTCCCTTATTCAGTTCATCTGCCCCTTGGTCAGTTCCTCTGTCCTTTAGGCAGGTCCATTGTCCCTTTAGTCAGTTCCCCTGTTCCTCAGTGGGCTCCCTTATTCCTTAGTTCCTTTGTTCCTTATTCAGTTCCTCTGTCCCATAGTCAGTTCATCTGCCCCTTGGTCAGTTCCTCTGTCCTTTAGTCACCTCCACTGTCCCTTTAGTCAGTTTCCCTGTTCCTCAGTGAGCTCCCCTGTTCCTTAGTTCCTTTGTTCCTTAGTCAGTTCCTCTGTCCCACTTCGAATTACCTCCTTTCTCGGACTCCACTCTCTGTTCTTCCCCTCTATTTTAACGCCAAATTTCGAAACGAGGTTTAAATTTTCATCTTGCGGTTCTTCACTTTGAAAGGTTTGGCACAGCCTTAGGAAACAAGCACATCCTCTAAACGCACTCTCAGATGCACTCTCCGTAACCCGTTCTTATCTCAGTATCGTGCAGCGGCAACTTCCTGTCATTAAATTAAGCACAGGCGAAACCTTAGAAGAACCGCAGCCTTCTGAGCCCTGAGGCCATGTAACACCACAAGGGGCCCCACCACTCCACTCTGACAGCCTCACATCTTGCAAAGTGGTGCTGCAGTTTACACTGAGCTAAAGTTGTTATCATTTTCATTGCTCTGCTAGGCTTACGGAACAAACGTCTCATTTCTTGCTTACTATCGCACAAAATTTCTCAATATTACTTGAACTTCAATACATTTTTGTTAAGAGGGGGTTCTATATAAAAGTCTGAAAGGAGTTTCTATTTAGCTTTTGACACGGCATTATTACCAAACTGTTACATGCAGCATAATTAAACATTGTAAAACTCCCCCTGATTTGTACGAGGGTGATCTCAAAAGAAATACACAGAAAGCAATACCTACAGAAAAGAACTCCAGATGTCTGGGAAAGTGTCATAGTTCTTCAGTGTAGTCCCCCTTCTGTCGAATGACTGCATCCCGACGTTTTGGAAGGTCCATGATACCCGTCAGATCTGTAGAACAGTTGAACTGTCTGACGCGTCGGGTAACGGAGGCAGATAGGTCCTCCAGCGTAGAGAAACGCACACCACGCTTGTTGATTTTCAATTCTGGGAACAGGTAGAAGTCCGGGAGACACATGTAGGGGCTGTAGGGTGGATGGGGTAGCACATCCCAGCTGTGTCTGTCCAACAATTCACGGACAACCTTACCTATGTGGGACCGAGCGTTGTCATGCAAAATCAAGACACTGTTTTCCAGCAAGTTTGGTGTGTTCGTTTGCATCTTACGCCTCAGTTTCTGCAAAAAGTGACAGTAGTAGGCCGCAGTTACAGTCGTAACCCCTCGGTAACCTGTCTGTCATGTTCAAACCTTCAAAATCGTAGAGAAAATCATAATTTGTTTCACGTTCGACTGGGCCCTCTTGAATTTTTTCGATCTCGGGGAACCTTTGCCTCTCCACTCACTGGACTGAGATTTCAATTCAGGCTCGAAATCCCGGATCTAGGTTTCGTCAATAGCAACCACCTTTTGCAGATATTCGTTCCCTTCACGAAATCTTTGCAACAATTGTTGTGCAATTTCAACGCGTCCACACTCTTGTTCCTCACTGCGGTCATGCGGAACCCACCAGGCGGCAGTTCGACGTTTGTGCAAGCGTTCAGTCAAAATGCGGTAGGCAGATGCTCGCGAAATTCCAGCACAATGTGCAGTTTCTTCACATGCCATTCTTCGGTCTTCCTCCAGCATTTGGAGCACACGTTCCACACTTTGGTCATCAGCCGACGTTCGGGATCGTCCTGATTTCGGGTCGTTGTTGCAGAACGTACAATTGGTGAATGTTGAACTGGCGGTACATAGAGTGACCACTGGTCTGTAAAGGGTTAAATCACAGTTAAAGAAACCAGTCAGTTTATGTTGTATAGGGAAATAATCGCTGTTTGTTCTCAGATCTAAACAAAATACATAAATACACTGTGTGGGCAGAACGTACAATTGGTGAACGTTAAACTTGCGGTACATATAGTGACCACTGGGCTGTAAAGGGTTAAATAACTTTTATACAAACCAGGCATTTAAGGATGTATAGGGAAATAATCGCTGTTTGTTTTCTCAAATAAACACAAACACATAAATACACTGTGTGAGCAGAACGTGGAAATATTGAATGTTAAACTGGCGGTACATATAGTGACCACTGGACTGTAAAGGTTTAAATCTCAGTTATAGAATCAAGTCAGTTTATGTTGTGTAGGGAAATAGTCGCTGTTTGTTCTCAGGTCCACACAAAACACATAAATACACTGTGTGGGCAGAACGTAGAATTGGTGAATGTTAAACTGGCGGTACATATAGTGACCACTGGGCCGTAAAGGGGTAAATCTCTTTTACATAAACCAATCAGTTAAGGCGGTATAGGGAAATAATCGCTGTGTGTTTTCTTAAATACACACAAACACATAAATACAGACTGTGGGCAGAACGTGGAATTGCTGAATGTTAAACTGGCGGTATATATAGTGAACATTGGGCTTTAAAGGGTTAAATCTCTGTTATAGAAACCAGTCACTTTATGTTGTATAGGGAAATGATCGCTGTTTGTTCTCAGGTCCACACAAAACACATAAATTCACTGTGTGGGCAGAACGTAGAATTGGTGAATGTTAAACTGGCGGTACATATAGTGACCACTGGGTTGTAAAGGGTTAAATCTCAGGTATAGAATCAAGTCAGTTTATGTTGTACAGGGAAATATTCGCTGTTTGTTCTCAGGCCCACACAAAACACATAAATACACTGTGTGGGCACAACCTAGAATTGGTGAATGTTAAACTGGCGGTACATATAGTGATCACTGGGCTTTAAAGTGTTAAACCTCATTTATAGAATCCAGTCAGTTTATGTTTTATAGTGAAAAAAATCGCTGTTTGTTCTCAAGTCCACAAAAACCCACAAATACACTGTATGGGCAGCACGTAGAATTGGTGAATGTTAAACTGGCGGTACATTTATTGACCACTGGGCTTTAAAGGGTTAATTCTCAGTTATAGAAAGTTGTCAGCTTATTTTGTATAGGGAAATATTCGCTGTTTGTTCTCAGGTCCACACAAAACACATAAATACACTGTGTATACACAATGTACTGCCAGTTTAACATTAAACATTTCTACGTTCTGTCCACACAGTGTATTTATATGTTTTGTGTGGATCTCAGAACAAACAGCGATTATTTCCCTATACAACATTAAATGACTGATTTTATAACAGAAATTTAACCTTCTAAAGCCCAGTGGTTACTATATGTACCGCCAGTTTAACATTCAACAAATCTACTTT
>Ga0123357_10002512_pt1 | contig 20527 bp, 7 predicted proteins | sample TergutEmb28metaG_FD_89873 | JGI IMG/M metagenome (GOLD analysis project Ga0123357, IMG submission 89873) | Embiratermes neotenicus P4 segment gut microbial communities from Petit-Saut dam, French Guiana - Emb289 P4 | ecosystem: Host-associated > Arthropoda: Insects > Digestive system > Gut ... | reverse complement strand
TTTTTAAATTCAGTCGAGTCGAAATTCTAAATTTGAAACATTATTTAAATTATTACGTGAGAGGCAAGCGTGATAAGTTAGTTCCCTTAATGACAGAGTTTAACTGTGTAAATTTGTAAATACTTACCAGTAGAATAGATGCAAGTAAAATCTGGAACCTTAGTTTTGTTCTACGAAGATTCCTTCCCGCAGTAATCCTAGACAGTTTGCCTAGACATTTACGTACGTAGGCTGGTGGCAGCTCAGCGACGCATACCTAGATCCAGATCTAGAACTGAGGACTTAGAATCCTCCTCCCTCCGTGTCCATCTGGGCTTAGCTTGGTGGAAGATGAACCCCTTGCCCCAGTGGGCACGACACAACGACCCAGTCCGTACCGCACAGTAAACACTCCGTCTCAGTTATAAAAAGTAGTCAGTTAATGCTGTATAGGGAAATAATCGATGTTTGTTCTGAGATCCACACAAAACACATAAACACATTGTGTGGGCAGAACGTAGAATTTGTGAATGTTAAACTGGCGGTACATATAGTGACCAGTGGGACTTAAAGTGTTGCTGCACAGTGTTCCTTTTCAGCTAGTTCTTAAGGGCCTAACAGACTTTTTCGCAGTTCATATACCTTCTTACTCTCACACAGCCCCATTCAGAAATAATTTTAAGGTCCACGAAGTGTTACAAAATGCACAACAATGAAACATCATACTCACGAACACGGCACGTCACCATGTAGCCATTAGGACTGCTGCTTCGTATTTGAGAGGCTTGAGTTCATTCTCGGTCGAAGTAGGTTACCCGACGTAGTGGCTTTGCTAGATTTTTGGCGCCCAGGGCGAGTAATTGCAATGTCCGCCCTAACCGAAATTATAAACTTTAGAAGAATTGCTTTTATTTATTGAATGTCCTTGTATTTGGTTCAATAACTTGACAATTTTCTGCACACGGAATATAGACTCTTTACATACGATATTCATTTTGTCGCCCCTTGGACTCTGCCGCCCTGGGCGGCAGTACCACTCGCCCCTCCCTCTTTTACGCCTTGTCCTGACAGCTTGTGGTTTTACTTAGTCCTTTTAAACAAGTGAAGGGTTACACCTTAAAATACTTCCTGAACCACCGGTAACTTCCATACCCTGTGCAGGCACCGTACGGTACTGTTGGTGTACGACTAGTGCAGTTGAAGAAGCGACGCTAAATAATCTAAAAGTCACGATCGTTGTACAGAAGGAATAGTTGCAGGCGCGTGACACGTGTTGGAGGGCTTAAGTTGGTGCGTGTACAGTTCATGTGTTGAGTGTACAAGACACGTGGAAAGGCAAGTGGCAAAGGAGTGCGTGCAGTGGACGGCAGGCAGGAAGGAAGACTTTACAGCCGCACTGTACCGTCAGAGCTGCGATGTGGTTGCGAGATTTGGCGGTCTGACGGCGGTGTAGCTGAAGATGCAGCCTGTATCGTTGGGCGAGGAGTTCTGGCCGTTTCGAAGGATCGTGATACCTTCGCCTTCATGGTCAAGCAGTCCAAGTAGCCTGCCCAACAACACAGCGTCACGTGACATCATCGTCTACTTTGCTTAAAACAGGATATGGAATAATAAAACTGTTTCCTGTATTGCTGTTCCTATAAACCTGTTACTTTGCTACAGGATGTTCATGCTGTATTGTCTGCATGAACAGGATAATTTGACAAGAGATTTTATTGTGCCATCATCTTGGATCTCGTGATTGACTGCAATGATATGGAGATCGCTGAAGTTGTTGGAAAATTGGCTAAATCACCTGCAAATTCCGACGGATATACAAATGACCAAAAACAAGGCATTTCCGTTTCACGAGCCCTCCTTTAGTAAGGTCATTCTTGCGACTTTATGATCCTCGATACAACGATATAAGGACTTGCTCGCACGGCCGCTGACCATCACTTGTTTCTGCCGGTGGCCAGGATCTTTCGGACGTTTCAACATGCAGCATTCTGTTCTCTCTCATTTCATCCTCTTCGCTGTTGCGGTAAGTTCTTCTTCACTTACATTTTGTTCTCACAGAGAAAGATAAGTACGTGACAGTTATAGTTCTTTGTCTGCGTTCGCTGTATAGACGTGTGTGAGATCATGAAATTGTTGTTATAAGAAAGTTTGATTTTAATTCCATATACAAACAAACAAACAAAATACAATGAACTCTCTGTTGTTAGAGGTTTCGTTTCGTCTGAGCCAACGTGCTGTAGTGCAGCTGCGGTGCATGTCTGTGTGCACAGCAGTTCTACAAACTGGCTGTACTTCCGTTTGTTATTCTTGCGTCCAGTGGGATGGAATGTTTTGATTTCTGTCCATTGTGACCTAGTGCTGTGTCATTGTTTGCTGTCGTACTGCTGCATACATGTACATTGACTTTCTAACGCACTGTCAGTGTATATCGCACTGCACATACAGTCTTACGCTCTAAATTGTCGCAATCCACGTAATTCGAGCTTTTTGGTAATTCGAAGGAAGCTCGGCGCTCTTTACCGCGAACGGTCGAGATTGCAGGTTCGTTAACTCGAGCTTTTCCTTTCAGTAGTTTTGGTGGTTAATTTTAAGCATCTAAAGCCTAATGTACCACCAGTTTAACATTCACAAATTCTACGTTCTGCCCACACAGTCTATGTGTTTTGTGTGGATCTGAGAACAAACAACGATTATTTCCCTATACAGCATTAACTGACTGGTTTGTATAACAGAGATTTAACCCTTTACAGCCCAGTGGTCATTATACGTACCGCCAGTTTAACATTCGACAATTCTACGTTCTGCCCACACACTGTATTTATGTGTTTTATGTGGATCTCAGAACAAACAGCGATTATTTCCCTACACAACATTAACTGACTGGTTTTATAACTGAGAGGGAGTGTGTTTACTGCGCGGTACGGACTGAATGTTTGTATATAATGTTATAAATTAATTTATTTGTATTCTCGACATTATTGATATCAAAAAACACTTCTGTCTCCTACAAACACCCACCATAATTGGGCATGTCTGATCTGAATAATTCCAATTTTATCGCTATGCCTACAGATAAACAATTTTCTGTCAGATTTATTTCTAGCAGGCCGGCACACTTTCATTTTGTCTGTTAGGGTGATGGAACAAGTCAGCATTAAGTGGACAGGACATGCAGCACGACTGGAGAAGGTGAGAACTTCAACAATAGTTTAGGGAAAAAAAGTGGAAAGGAGAAAGTTACTGGGGAGTCCGATGTGTGGATGGGACTATAATATCAATTAGCATCTTCAAGTCGTTTATTTCAGTGAGCGATTCAACTACATTTTCATAAGCAATTACTGTTGATCTATAAACAATAGGCCTTAAGACGACTTACTTTGATTCATCTGGAGTATAATCGGATCCAGTGTTGGATCTCGTGCACGCGGTAATGGAGAAGTCGGTTCCATACATGGCAGACAGTTTTTGTTTAACTGAAAGATGACAGAAACAGAAAATACTTACAGAATAGTGGCGAGGAAACCCTTTAAAAATCGGCTACTTGTAAGACCAAAGAAGCTAGATAGTAACATTAGAAGAGGAGGTGGATGGAAATTTGCGGCACTGATATTAGCGACTTTGAACTGGCAGAGAACTGTTATGGTGCAACGTGAGAGTCTGCTAGCTGCATGATGTTACATAACGTTACTGTTCACAGTTCGCGTGAGCCCGGTGTGACACTGGGGGTGGTCCTTGCCGTATTGCATATCCAATGTGCTTGTTGTCACAAATGTGTTCATTTGCTTTTTATTCCAGTGGGGTGCACTTGCAGAGGAGGGCACTTTTACCGCCATTCAGACCCAGTGCAACGAGACCTTCCCCACTCCATCCGGTAAGTGCATCGGATGTCGCGTGTTGCTTGTGTCCTACATCCATATTGATGTCTAATTTACTTTAATAATAATATCTATTTGCTGCAATTGGGTTGTCACCCGGTGGCAGTGACCAGGCCACCAGGGGCGAGGATTCAGATCGGCCCTCGGGCCCACCCAGCCTTCTTCCCAAAGGACAACAGGAGTTGTTGACCCGGCGGAATACTGTGGGGTCGTTGACCACACACGTTTATCTAGTGCCAAGATTAGGATTGCTTGGAGCTGCACCTCCATTCCTACATACGCCTTAATGGCTTTGTAAAGGTTAAGTTCCAGGAAAAGTCGTCTCTGTGCTGCCATGACAGCGTATGAGGGAGTAGAGGTGTAGCTCTGCTCATTCTTAACTTCATCACCAGATGGAAGAGAGTAGTCGGCTTCACGCTGCGGCCGCTTTCCTCCCTAGCGGAAACGCCCCTGCTAGTTGGGCCCCAGAACCGGTCTGGACGTTTTGAAGAAGAGACGATGTCTAGCTCAGTGGTATAAACCTGAGAACATGTGACGACAAACATTTTCAACCGACTGATTTTTGGACACTGGGCTGGGCCACATTCTTAATTGGCGTCAGGTCAGAGAGAGAGAGAGAGGGCCACATACAAATTGAACTGTGTGACACCCCCTGTAGTTTCTACGTAATAGCGTTGCCCTCGACGTACTGCGCCTTCTCATGTTTTTAAGCTGGCAGTGACGGGCAGTTTATGTAGGGCATGACTTGGGATTTACGTAAATTAATTTTAGGTAGGGAACTTAAGAACAGACGTTTCTTAAAGCTTACCTTTTTTTTAACAACTTCCTACATGGCACAGAATGCAAACAAGCATGACTTACATTTGTTTTTCAAGAACACTTGGCACAGGAGTTTTCTCCGAAACCAAAGGTAAACCTTTCGTTCTTAAATTGATACATCATTCAGCCTGCGGGGCAGAACCGTTCGCGTGACCCAAAGTGGTTCTTCTTTGGCTCCTGCGCCCTTGAAGATGCAGCCACTACGTTCCTTCGAAACGTCGGTAATCACTAACCAAAATACGCAGAATAACATTTTCAACACAGGACTGTGGAAATAAAATCTTGCGGCTTTATGACCTTGTGAAGCTAACTCTCGTTCAGCTGGTCAAAAATTCTCTTCCTCGTTATGTAAGCGGAATGTGTGTGTATCACTGCCCTCACAAAAGCCTGCCGCTGCACTGTAGTAATGTGTGGATAGCTAGAGCTGTATTTCCTTTTACAGACAATTTCGCCCATTTGCTGAACGTCGGCAGTTTCCCGGATGAGACGGACAGAACTGCAATGGTGAGTGGATCGGTCGTCCTGTAATTTCACTGTACATGCACAACTACTACTGGCTCTGGAGCACTTTCACTTTCACGAACCGTGGAAAATAAACTCCGTGAATGTGTGTGCGTGGACGAGCTCTATCGCATCAAACTAAAACTCATGCTTAGGTGGCGGAAATGTGAATTCCAACTGACGTCTTCCAGTCACTGACGCTTCCCGTATGTTTCTGTATTGTTCTTTGCCACAGTACAGGCTGGCAGCCTTTAATGAGACAGGCAAAGTACACAAAACGTAACGCTGAGGCGCGTTCACGTAACCATTGTTGCCGTGGAAAACCAATAACTATTACATATTCTGAGTGTGTGTGTGTGTGTGTGTATAGCTTTTGGTATGCAGCATGCAAAGCACATGCGCCGTGTTATATTGTCATCTGTGGCCTGTCCAGCTCTGTAGTATTTTTCCACATTATCTCAAAAACCACGATTTTCGAAAAAAAAAAAAAGTTGTTGACCACAAAATGTGTGTTTTGATTTTTTGTACAGATTTGTACACAAAATCAAAACCTTACACACGAGACAGTGATACATGCTCAGTTTGTGAATCTTAAACATGGACACGCCACTATAGGCACAATACGTGGATGAGTCAAACGAAGGCCTTAAATAGTGGCAAAACAAAACAATCGGTGCGCTACTGCGTGCAGCAGACCTGGGATGGGGCTGAGAAGTGACGGAAACAATCTGCATTAAATTAACTGTCGGAAAGTTTTGACTCATCTACACAGACTGCTGTGTAGCGTGCATACGTAATTCTGTCAGAACATTTTTGTTCTGAGCGATATATGTACGTTGCTTTTATATGCGGTTTTCTTTTGCAGTGCTTCGTCCACTGTCTTATGGATAGAACCGGAATGGTAAGGTTTTCTTTAACTTTCCCAGTAACTAAGTGGGCAGGTAAGTGATCAAGTTAGCTAATTCCATAATATTGAACCAATTCAATGAGTTTGTGTGCACTCAGACACAGAGACAAGAGCTGTGCGGATTTTTGGCCTTGTGCAGCAATGTGGCTGTAGTCTACATCATTCAGGGACAGTATAGCCTTGTGTCACATCCCAGAAGAACGAAGACACCAAACCAGATCTCTAGCTCAATGATCACAGTGGTCTTGTTTTAAAGGTTGTCATCTTGATCACTGTGGTGATCCACTAAAACTTGTCTTGGTGATCACAGTGATCGTCCAATAAAGGCTGTGGTGATGAACATGGTGGTGGTACACTAAAGGCAGTGATGATGATCACAGTGGTTTGCACTAATGGTTGTCTTGATGACCACAGTGGTGATCCACTAGATGTTGTCTTATGATTACAGTGGCGATTTGCTATAGCTTGTCTTGATTATCGTAGTGGTGATACAGTAAAAGTTATACTGATAATCACAGTGGTGATTCACCACAGATTTTCTTTGCGATCCCAGTTGTATCCAGTAAAGGCTGTGGTGATGATCATAGTGGTGATCCACTGAAGGCTGTCGTGGTGATCCATTCGCGACGCTCAGGATCCTGTGTGCCCCTGTGGGTCCGCAACTCTACAACACTTGTCACTCGCACTGCCGTCATCTTCACGTGGCCTCACGTGTCCGTCAGGCATCTCGTTCTGTGTACAGCTGCATTGTTAATGTGTTTTGATTTAGTTACGTCACACGTATAGCAACAGCCTGTCATGTTATGAAATGACTACAGCTGTTGGCTTTCCATGAAAAGTAAAATTCACGCTAGAACACGCAGACCAGGAAGGCCCACAAGGGGAGCAGGAGTATAGCTCTACTCTTTCTTTAACTTAGGCGCTAGTTGGTAGGCAGTCAACGCTATGCTACGGCCGCTTTACCCCCGGGAAAGAGACCCAGTAACCATTCTACAGGAGGTGGGGTGGGCCCCAGGCCAGACTGGACGGGTGCGGAAATTCGCGCCCCAGCGGGATTCGATTTCCGGACTATCCAGTACGTAGCGAGTCGCTGTAGCGGCTGATCAATCGATCACGGCCTTCCGTTTTATGGTTAAATCTAAAGATATGAATCATCTTCGTGCCTAACTTCACGTAATGTGCATTTAACAAGAAGGCTTGTTGACCGTCGTGTTGATTGGTTCAGGGCTAAGGTGGCCCGCTGCTCTGCAGAAGGACGCTGGTTACGTTTCGGTTCCATAGTCCTCACCCTTCCCTTATTTTCTCGCAAATCGTTGCAGGTCCAGTCAGCTCTGAACATGTGCATTCTGCAGAAACCTAATGTTGGCCGTACCTACTTCCATGAGACAGGAATTTAAGATTTGCGATTTTCTTGTCTGCTTACAAACCGAATGTGAGTTTTATATACATGGGTCCGTGCATCGTGAATCAAATTTAACAATTTTCCAACTAGATGCGACTTATTCAGTTTATTACATTACTGTAGGCCGCTCTACATGTTTCGGATGTAGACACCCATCATCAGGAGCTCGTACAATTGTAAATACAGCTTCTGGTATTGATTAACCGGATCTAATACCATCCGCTTTCGTTGTTGAGTTGGAACTGATTCATGTGTATCGTACGGTAGGCATTCTAATGAATAGGTATTCATTAGCATACCAGAAGCTGTATTTACAATTGTACCAGCTCCTGATGATGGGTGTCATCACCCGAAACATGTAGAGCGGCCTACAGTAGTGTAATAAACCGAATAAGTCGCATCTAGTTGGAAAATTGTTAAATTCGAATGTGAGTTGTTGATGTGTCAACTGCAGCCACCGTGTCTAGCCACACTCCCGTGATGTCAGCAGCAGTCAGTCAACTGAACTGCTCAGGGTGACAGCCGCGTCGAGTGGTTTCAGCCAATCGATGATGGAGACACTGGCTACAATGTCCATGATCAGAACCGTTGTCAGTGTCGGCTGTTTGCAGCAGCATGGCCAGTATAAGCGAGTAATGCTGAAATAACCACAGGTGTTAACGAATTCCTATCTCTCCTGGAAGTAAGCAATTAGCGCGGTCAAAATCAGGTTCTTGTACAATGCACATGTTCAAGGTAACTGACAGTGAAATGATTTGCGCGAAAGTGAAATAATGGTAACTGTTGTGAAAAAGAAATGTAACGAATGCAAATTCAAAACTGCCCCTCCTTCTTTTTGAACCAGCGACCTTCTGGGTAGTAGCTTGCCATTCTAGCCCCTGCACCAACTTTTGTAAACCTGTTGTGCGTGGTTCAAGGAACAGCGATTTGCACGATGATTGTGCAACTTACGTGTTTGTCTTCCTCTCACCAAATCATCAAATTGTCACAGGATGATACCGACTCCTCTTCCTCATTTCACACCTGTTCTCATTTCTGACCCCTGTGGGTCGCGAGACAAGACCATTGACCTAATCTGGAATAAGGCTCAATAATTTTGAGAAGACCTGCCCTAAACCAGCAAGAATGACATGTGTCATGGTGTCATGTCCGTGTCCATGATTATGGAGACGGCGTCTGTCTCTGAGATGTCGGCGTCGGTGGCTTGAAACGGCAGTGAACCCGAGAAGATTCCGTAGAACTGAACTGTTTATCAACAAACTGAACTACCTAGAAAACTGAGTGCAGCAGAACTGTAACGGGCTGCCAACCATCACGGCTGGCGGCACTGTTGCTGTGTTCAATGGAATACCAGGCAGTGCGCTGGTGCACCTGACGTTCCCGCTGACCTACTGAAAGGCTGTTGTCCAGCTCTCTGTGTAACGTAAATATTACTTCTATAGCTAGTTAGTTTTTTTCTCTGCACTGTACCACGGGGAGCGGGTATAGCTCAGTCAATGTAGTGACGTGCTGGACGATTCGGGTTTCGAATTCCGGTAGGGACAAGAGAGTTTCTCTTCTGCTGAACGTACGGACCAGCTCTGAGTCATCCCGCCTCTTATTCGATGGGTACAAGGTTTATTTCCCGGGGGTGAAGTGGCCGGAGCGTGAAACTGACCACTCACCTACATCTAGCGCCGAGGTTAAGAATGAGTGGAGCTACACCTCAGCTCCCCCTGCATGCCTTCATGGCGTAGACAGGCACAACTGTACTTTATTTTCCAGGCCTGGTATTTCCATCGTCAGTTCTTCTGTACATTTAACATCATTGGCCTTTCTTTAACGAACTGATATTCAGTCCTCTATTTGGTGCTATTTATCCACCTAATTCGGGCGGCCATCTTGGCGTACCCTGTCCGATTAGTCACACCAACCACCTCCTACATCCGAGCCCTGTCATTTTCACCACTGTTTCAGACACCTTTTAACTTTATGGACTGCTAAACTAGTGTTTCTCGTGTTCAGTATGTCCAAATGTAGCCCAGTCGCACAGACAAAACACTCCTTAATTTGCGAATTCTATGCTTTTACTGGGGAAGTTACTTCTTGCATGAGAGCTGAGGAAACACACTTGCAGTGCATCAAGTGTTGACAGTAATCTCCATCCATCCTGTGAAGAACTGTGCAAATAAACCTATAAAAGAAATGTTTGGACGACATAAATGCAGTGCGACCAGTAAGTGTCTTAGCATTTCGTCAGATGTAGAGGGCCACTGCAGTAGCTTGTTGCCTTGGACAGCCTACTGACACCGTATGTCATCCGATCACAGGTTTCGTGTTCTGGCACCTGACTGGCTACTTTGGCTATTACTGTAACACCACGTTCTGTGACGTGCCATGTGCTTAATGTTGCAGATGGACGCAGACGGCGCATTTCAGCCAACAGTACTGGTACAGAAGATGCAAGGATTTCCAAATGGCACTGAAATTCCAGACCTAGTGCAAATTGTGGAACATTGCGTCACACAAAACGGCGAGTGGAAACAAATAACAGTGTTGGCGTAACGGAGGTGCAGTTGACGTGTTGAAACACTATGTGACAGCGCACGTTCTTTAGCGTGTTGCATTGTGAGAGATCTGAGGGTCTGACATCCGCTTGGCTAAGGATTCCACTTTTATGAGGGATGTGGATCTGTTTATGTGAGGTTTAATGGCCTCGGGAATAACATCCCGCACTGCAGGTATTCAGCAGTGAATTTTTCTCCTTTTCTGGTATCACATGTCTATTTCGAACCGTACGTGAGGCGGAATTACGTCGGCTTCTCACCTCATAGGCCCGGGTAGTTCCTGTGGGATTTCTCGTGGGAAGAGTGACGCTACAACAGGTTTGTCTCGGCTTTCTATGCACAGTAGCACTGACGCTGCATCTCCATTAAACAGCGCTGTAAAACAAACACCTCAGCACCTCACACACTGGCACCCAGCTGCACTGATGGAGTAGAAAGTTCACTTACCATCATCTCAGTTACCGGAAGTCTGTAGCTACGTATCACGTGCTTTTTGTGTTTTTTTTTCGTTCCTTTGCTTTATGATGTTTAACCTGAATACGGAAACTCTTTCTTAACTGTATTGTACTTCCCGATAACATTTAAGCTTTACAGTATAAAACTGACCTAAACTATAGATAAATATCCAGCCCGTACCGCACAGTAAACACACTCCGTCTCGTTTATACAAACCAGCCAGTTAATGCCGTATAGGGAAATAATTGCTGTTTGTTCTCAGATCTACACAAAACACATAAATACAGCTGTGTGGGCAGAACGTAAAATTGCTTAATGCTAAACCTGGCCGCAGAATTAAACCTATGACACTGCGTGTTGGCAGCTAATCGTATTAGCAGAAAAGTATAAATAAGAAAATTGTTATATTTAGGAGCGAAAACTCGGAAAAATTTTAATTTACACGCCCGCGTTCGAGTCAAATATTTTGTTTATTAATCTTTGTGCAATGCCTGTCACACTGCCGACAAACCCACACCTGGCGAAAATCAGTTTGGGCATTCCGCTGAATCTCGCTTAAAATCTGTCACTAACGCCGTTGCTGGCGTAGGGGAAAATCTCGTAGGAACAATTCCTGTGATGAAGATTCAAGTCTTCTGGGGCGTTACGCCGTGTCTATTGGTAAATGCTGAGTGACATATCTAGCCCTGAAGCATCGCGAAGCACGGCAGTGTTCCTTGAAAATGCATTCAAATGTTTTTGAGGTGTTCTGGTAAGTAACGGCCATGTCATCGGTCCGTCGTAACAAAATGGCCTCACTTTACGGAGCGTTGTTAACAGAACGTTTTTCTTCTTCTTGCAGAAATGACCGATCTGTGTGAGAAGGCGTACGGCTTTGGGAAGTGCCTTATGACGGAGGTGAGCCTGTCGTAATGTCGGTTGGTGCAACCCCCCTTGGTTATTCTTACTTGTTACAGTGGCACCATTCTGGTGTAGTCAAATTATTTTACAATCCTGTGGCAACTGTTTGTGTTGTTTGCATGCATGTTGAAAGGCTTTCAAGTAGCCTGAAATTTCTGCCCTGAGAGTGGACGTGATTGTTGAAACGTTGTGGATTATGTGTGGGTTTTGTTGTTAATCTGTCAAACATTTTCGGCTGTTCTTCTAGTTCCCTGGGCAGAACTTGCCTCATGATGCTACTGGGGGTGTCACCTGAATGCATCCAGTTGTTATGAACCTCTAAAGAGTAACGTTAACCTGAATTATTTTGCGTACCGCGCAATAAACCCACTCCAGTTCAGTTACAAAAACCAGTCAGTTGGTGTTGTATAGGGAAACAATCGCTATTTGTTCTCAGATCCACACAAAACACATAAATACAGCTGTGTGCGCAGAGCGTAGAATTGTTGAATGTTAAACTGGCGGTACATATGGTGACCACTGGGCTCTACATTGACACAGCGACACACACACTCTCATATCCCCTTACTCAATGTCCAATATTACTTTTCTTTATAAGACAGGACTTAAGCAACTTACAAAGCTGCAGTTGCCTTCCTATTTACAACGTACAGCTGTCCCCGTGTTTATAAACAGCAAAACCGTAAAGACGAATGGGGGAGTGGATGTGGAACTCCACACATTCTTAACCTCGGCACTAATGTGAGCGAATTGTCAACCTCCTGCGTCGCCGCTCTACCGTCTGGGAAAGAGACACCCAATTTAAACTGAAGGCTCGTTTGCCCTAGAGCCGGTCTGGACGTTCCGGTGAAGGAAAACGTGTTGCTCTCTGCCGGAAATGACACCCGATCTTCCAGACGAGCTGATGCAGTTTGTCCATCACTAACTGATGAGTGGCATTAAAACTGGCAGGCCTTCAGTGCTTCGTTCTGCCCACTGCTGTACGGTACACGTGTTGAAGAGCGTGGGGGGATATGAGCACAAAATTTGTGGATATTCGAAAGTACCAATCGTGATAGCTACATCAACTGACTGAACTTATATCTTGCGAAGTGATTGGATGTAAGTTTTAGAAACGTATTATTTTAAAATTATAGATGGAAACTAAAGAAGAAAATTTTAGTTTGATATGCACAATTATTTTTGTATTACAAATATACAGCAATAGACCACATGTTTCACCTTGTTCATATTAAGCCATCTTCAGGACTGGCCCACAAGAATACCTGCAGTAATTTTACATTTCATACATTCTGTGTTTTAAATGCAAGATTTCAGGTTTCTCAGCTTGTGGTAATGATGGTCTCTTAAGATGTGATATTATCATGGTAAATCAGTCCCATTACAGGCCTGGACAGGCCCAGAGGGTTCCAGGAAGTTAAGGTTTCCAGATTTCGTGACAACGGCACAGGATGGTGGTTAGGTTGTCAGCCTTACGCACCGGCCGCCTTTACCCCCAGGAAATACTCCTGGTACTCATTTCTGTTAGAGGCTGAGTCGACCCCAGGGCCACAGTACGATCAGAAGGATTTTATGTCAATGAAAAATCCACTGACACCAGCTGGGATCGAACCAGTGACCTTCCGAATTGTAGCACAGCACCTTAACCACTGTGCTACCGCGGTCCCCGATGTTATCATGAATCCCTCAATTCTGATAAGGTCTGTAAAATATTACCCTTCTTCTGCGATGTGGACCCACATCAGTGGGCAGTCGTTTCCCGGCGTTTCGAGGCGACGTGTTGGTCTCATTTCTTAGGGTCGAATATCCGAAGATAATTCGTCTTTGGTATTTGGACCCTGACGACGAGATTATCACGTGGTCTTGCTGTTATGCGTCACTGAACACTGCTGATCTTACGGGGCAAACAACAAATATATGAAGGACTGGATGGGAGGGTAATATTGAAGTGAATCTTAAAGAAATACGATAATAGGGCTTGGACTGGAATAAACTGGCTCAGGATACGGACATGTGGCGACATGTTGTGAACACGGTAATGAACCGTCGGTACTATAAAGTGGAATTGCCTACTGGCTGAGGAATTGTTGGTTTCTCAAGAAGGACTGAGCTGCATGGAGTTATTTAGTAAATGTATGGCAATAGGAAATTCTAAATGTAAATTATACAATAAGGGAATTTAGAAAGTCGAATTTTTGTGTAGCAAGACCCTTAGCATGCAATTTGCAATGGGTTTGAAAGCGTGACAGCACGCAACGCTGCTGACTGTAGCGTGTCTTATGGACGGTTCACTTCTGTGTTTTCTGCAGGAAATACAGCGACATGGGGCAAGAGGGAAGGAAGAGTGACAAAAGTGTGAACCAATAACCTGGTCTACTTGTACAGCTGGATTGTAGAGGTGCGGCTTCATTGCAGGACCAGCGCAAGTTGTAGTTAGCAACTGTTTGTTATGACTTGGCATCTGCATGTTACGAAAATTGTTAGTGCTATAGACAGCCATGTTGTAAATTTGTAGCAAATATATTTTGTTAACCTGCTGTCTACGGAACTTGTTCCGTAAATAATAAAAGTTACAACAAGTGTGGAGTGTTAACTTCTGGACGACTTTATTGTCATCGTCTTCAAGGGGTTTGTACATTTCTGTAGCCGTGCGAGGTGTTCGGCCCTCACAGCGAATCTGATGAAGACTGCGTCAGCTGGGGTGTTGCACCTGTCCCCGGTTAATAGTTACGATGGAGCACACTTACGCCGTCTTCTGGGCTACGGTCCAGTATTCTTGGACGTAGAGGCACAACGGTCGTCCGAAACGTCGGTAGCTATTTACCGGTTGGCACGGCGTAACATCCCGGAGACTTTTAGCTTCTTCCTATAGCCTTATTTGTGCAGTTTGAGGTAGCATTCAGCTCTTTGCTGGTGTTGCACTGTGACTGCGGTAACACACTTCGGATATTGTGCGTCATGAAACGTCGTCACCAGCAGACAGTTTATCGTCCTTCCTACTGAAACACCATTAAGTTACTCGCATTGTGCAGTCACTACGTCTTTCAGTTGTCTCTGTTTGTTATTGGTCTTTGGGTGTAAAGAGTTATGTGCCTGTAAGATATGTTTCACAGTTTCTAGATGTCTGATCTAGATAATAGTGACTGTTGTCTAGACAATGGTCTGCCTCTTAATTTTGAAACTACGTTCTTTCGGGTACTAAGTCTCTTCTTTCGATATCAGTTGCATGGAATAAAAGTCGAATGATTGAGACCCACCGTTGTGATGGTCCCAAATGAACAGTAAGCACTACTTCCTAACAGATCCGATTTCAGAAATGTTTACGTCAAGTTGAAAAAATGAAGGCGTCGGTCAGTGCCTGTAATGTCATGTATATCGTGACACAATTAGTATGAACTCTTGTCTGCTCTTTGAGTCTCTGTACGCCAGTTTGGTCACGCCGTACTTTTAGCCCTTTAAAGAAGCCAAGCCAAAGTAACCTGAATGATAATAGACCCAGTCCGTACCGCGCAGTAAACACTCTCCGTCTCTGTTATAAAAAACCAGGCAGTTAATAATGTATAGGGAAATAATCGCTGTTTGTTCTGAGATCCACACAGAACACATAAATACAGCTATGTGGGCAGAACTTAGAATTGTGAACGTTAAACCTGGTGGTACATATAGTGACCAGTGGGACTTAAAGGGTTGAAGGCAAGCAGTCAATTTTAGGAACAGGTGTCACCTACGTGCTGCAGTAGTAACACAGTAACACGGCTGATTGGTTCTTCAGAATGAAGCAGTTTTATTGTCTCTCTGTACACACATACAAACAACAACAGGCAGCGTGCGACACAGACAGACTGCCTTCTTCATCACATTATTCACATTAAGTTAGCTGTTATGTTTGTTACTCCAGTGCCGTTCAGTGGTGGAATTCGAACCCTTCGTGGCCTTCGTGGTGCTGGACGTGGACTGGCACAGGGAACTTCACAGGGTAGGGCACGGGTTTTTCTACAGGGTACGGGACGGGTTTTTCGATATGTACCTTCACTGGATAGGGGACTGGCTTTTCAACCGGATATGGGACGTGTTTCTCAACAGTAACCGGGTAGGGTTTGGGCACAGGGACTGGGTATGGACGGTCAATAGGGACCTTCACAGGGACAGGGACCTTTTTCTCAACTGGATATGGAACAGGCTTCTCAACTGGATATGGGACATGCTTTTCAACAGTTACTGGGTACGGTTTTGGAACTGGAACAGGGTACGGCCTGTCAATAGGGACCTTCACAGGGACAGGGATCTTCTTTTCGACGGGATATGGTATGTGTTTCTCTACTGTGACTGGATAAGGTTTGGGAACTGGCACGGGGTAAGGTCGGTCAACTGGTACTTTGATTTCAACGGGGTAAGGGCGGTCGACAGGGACCTCGATTGGGACTTTCACGTGGACAGGGTAGGGTTGTGGGACAGGGACTTTTACATGGACAGGGTATGGTTGTGGGACAGGGACCTTCTTCTCTACATAGACAGGGTAAGGCTTGTCGACATGCACAGGGTAGGGCTGTGGCACAGGGACTTTCACTTCTACTGGGTATGGGACTTTCTTTACGAAAGGGACATGTATGGGGACTGGACGATCCACAGGGACTTTTACTGGGTAAGGTACTGGTTTCTCAACGGGGTAGGGCACAGCCTTCTCCACCGTAACAGGATATGGACGATCGACTGGAATTTTGACAGGGTAGGGCACAGGCTTCTCCACGGGATATGGAACTGGCTTTTCTACTGGAACTTTCACTGGATATGGCTGAGGTACCGGAACTGCGACTTTCTTGGTAAGTGTGATAGTTTTAATCTCGTGATGATCTCCTGATGACAGTCCGCCTCCAAAATCGTGACCTCCAAATGCACCGGATTCAAATCCCCCTTCGTGGCTACCAAACCCACCGTACCCGAAACCAATAATTCCCCTCTTCTCCTGGTTCTTCTCCTGGTCCTGGCCCTGTGCCTTCTCAACAGTCTCAGATTTGTCTGATGCTGCTGTTTCTTGTGGATTTTCTTCAGGTGCTTGTGGCGACGTTTCGGCCTTTTCTTCAGCTGAGCCGAGGATGGCCACCGTTAGCAAGATGACTCCAATCTGTAGAAAGCAATGTGTTTATAATACTATAGGTTTGTGTTCCAAATGGCGAAATAACTGTTTAGAGACCAGCAGGACTGAGGCGTTTGCTGAGCCAGGAGACGGTAGAAATCGTGTTTGTGTGTATTCAGCCTATCAGTTTTTAACCACGCATTTACACATTCATATATGAATAACACTCATATTTTTCTCACTTTTACATGTTTCGACCAAACTTGGTCATCATCAGGGAGTTAATATATTATTCACTTTTAAAAATAAATATATTCACTGATGGTGACCAAACTTGATCGAAACATGTAACAGTAAAATAATAAAGTATGGTCCAGATAGATTTTACAATGTTTGTTGAATTTTTCGGGCAATGTAAGCGTGTATAGCGTTTTTTTTTTTTTAAATAAAGGAAGCATGGCCCAGCATAAATATGTAGCAACAGTGCTACAATGAAATGTGTTTCATATTTTGGTACGTGTCCAAAACAATAGAATGTCCGTACTGGGAAAAATGTGCCGTAATTTTAACATATCATAAATTTAAATTTCGAAAAACCCGTTAATTTTCTATTACGTAGTTTTTATTGTCAAATCTTATCAAGTCGCGATTTTTATACAATGCACGCCTGTCATTTGGCCTGAAAGCTGGTTTTATATTTTTAACCCTTTAAGTCCCACTGGTCACTATATGTACCGCCAGCATAACACTAATAAATCCTAAGTTCTGTCCACACAGCTGTATTTATGTGTTTTGTGTGGATCTGAGAACAAACAGTGATTATTTCCCTATACAACATTAACTGACTGGTTTTTATAACCCTGACGAGTGTGTTTACTGCGCGGTACGGATTGGGTATTTAAACGTAGTTAGACTAGTTTTAAACAAACATTGTCTCAACAATGCTCCTCACTCATCTTCATACACAAGTTTCTCTTACCAGCAGGACCAACATCCGCAGCCTGGGAACCTTCCAATCGGGAAGCACTGGATAGAAAAGTAATTTCACTTACTGTGTAAAGGTTCCCCTCACGATTCGGTTTATCGTAAATCGCGCTTTTTATGATCCGTAGTGTCGAAACAGAGAATCATCTTTCGAACTGACAGTGTCTGTTGCTCTATGCACCCCTAAAATGTGACTGACTCACCAGCTGCAGCCTCATGATGCCAGCGAACGCAGTTGCAACGATCAGTCTTGTGCGACTGGATGCCTGTGGCAGATGTCCCTCAGCCTTATATACCGCGTCCATCTTCAGACTTTCCAACACGATTTGCTTGGTACCACATACGATTAACCGTCCGCTTTCTTCCCCCACTCCACCAGCACACATGCCGCAACCAAGAAGTCGAGAAAGTCTTATTGTAGAGTAACAAATAAAAGTTCATTCTATATTATGTTTGAAGTTATACAATGGCTGCTCTGATGTAGATAGTGTACAGGAAACGACACCAGTGAGACCGTCTGCACTAGTAGGATGTGCAGGGCTGCGGCACATCGCAACAGCCCGCAATGCCTAAGGTGTGAAGTCTGCAAGATGTGACCACATTAGTTTTCAAGTTTTGTGTGCCTTTTACAAACAAACAAACAAACACTGCCTCTTTTATTTCCGAGTAGTTTTTAAAATACTCTCCTTTTTATTTCCTTGGGTCCAATCATATTATTATTATTATTATTATTATTATTATTGGATCCAGATAGCGTACTGAATACAATGACTAGGATACATGCTGGGTGATCGGGGGTTCGAATGCCAGTAGAAGAAAGAGATTTTGTCTTCACCAACCCGTGAAATACGTTCTGTACCTTCACATTAGCACTTCCCGCAGTTTGTGTGTGTGTGTGTGTGTGTGTGTGTGTGTGTGTGTGTATGCAGTGCCCAATATGGCTGTTTTTTTGCAGTTCCTTAATTTCGTGCTTTCCCGGTATGTTTTTCAGTTATTGTCTGAGTGATTTTGAGATGGTTCCAGTCGCCCCTAGTGTTGCTGGTATCACTCTTGCTTTTACATTCCACTGCTCTGTAATTCCGTTGTAAGGTCTTTGTATTTTAGGATCTTCTCAGCTTCTCTCTTGATCACATTTCTGTCTCCAGAAATTGCAGCATCTATTAACATGCACGTTCCCCTTTTCTGTTGCTGTTTGTAATATTTTTGTTGCATGATATTTTGTTAGTAACGCCTGATCATGTGCTGATGTTATTTTCCTCTGATCTGCTTTCAGATCTACTTCGACAGTCATTATTATTATTATTATTATTATTATTATTATTGTATTTTGCATTCTTAATTCGTATCCGGTAGGTCCTGTGCCCGATTGTCTGTCCGCAGACCGCCCGTGGTATGTTCTTACAAGAACCTGCAGCTCCTTCTTTCTACGCGCTTCCTTGCCAAGTATCCAGTTACAAAGATGGGCCTATCCTGTTCGACACTATAAATGTACGTAGTTGAGAAGTAGTCGTTAAAGAAAACAAAAAATAAGTGCAAGGAACAAGTCCGTCACGGGAAGCTAGCAGCTCCTCGGCCCGCCTATCACGGACACCCACTGTTCATCACAGTGCTCACAACAGACCGCCACTTGTCTCTAACGTGAGCCAGATTAGTCCGATATACGCCCTCTAATCCTGTCTCCTTAAGCACCCATTCAAGAGTGGGTCTTCCAAGCGGGCTCTTTTCTTCAGGTTTCCTGACCAAAACCCTGTAGGCATTTCTGTTCTCCCCATACATGCTACACGCCCCACCCATCTCATTCTCCTTGATTTGATGCGTGTTTATGAGAACAGAAATAACAGTTGAGAGGAAAGGAAGAAAACATGTCAATTTCTTAGCCTAGAAGCGCTTTTTGCCTGATGTCCATAAGTAGATTTCCCTGAGCCATGACAGTGTTAGATGCTGCTTATTTATTGCACCCTATTGACACTGTTTTCAACACAATTTCCGAGCACACTGACGAATTTGCCTCATTTTGGTATATTCCATAGTCACGAGGTAATGGAAATGGCTGTTTGTGATTGGTTCCGAATGCAAGAGCCCAATTTATACAGCGAACTAATTCTTTTAAATTCGTGCTCAGGGAATATTTAAAAAAACTGATGATATTTCATTAGTATAAATGAGCTGCGTCAGCACTGTGCTGACTTCTCATTTAAGTCGCCTGTCATAGAAAACATCCGTCATTGGACGTCCTTCATATTTTCACTACAGTTTCAGGTTATACATTTCATTTCCACTTCCTTCGCGATCCTTTCTCACTTCACACTAACTAAAGTAGCCATCAGCATTCTGACTTCGTATTTCAGAGGTTCCGGGTTCGAATTTTAGCTTGCAGACTGGCTGTACAGACGAAGGCATGGTGTGGTTCTTGTTAGCGCCTCCAAGCAAATGTCCGGATAATGCATCAACTTGACCAAAGTGCAGTCAGCATAACATCCTTGCAAATTAATTATTCGTTGTTATTGTATCAATAGGCGCTGCTGCCCACATTCTGAATTGTTGATATCGTCGTAAAGTGAAATAGCAGCTGGATGAGGCTAACAACAGCCGTGGCGTCGTGTCCTGTGGTGACATGCCTTACTGTAACATGTCCTATGGATCATGCTGTATGGTAATGTGGCACGCCCTGTGGTACGAGGGGGTGCTGATAAGTCCTTAGCCCGACATACTTCCCGATGTCGTAGGAAGGAATCGATAGTGTCGTTGGAAAGAGGGGTCTGTTCATGTGCCGAATTGCAGATCTGTTCTTGTTACAGAGGCTGAAAGGAAGCATGTCAGGCGACGCGCGCGATTTCAACAACATGGAAACACGAGCTGTCATCAAGTTTTTTCCCCAATGTAAGGCAAGGCGCCGAAAGAAATTCAAGCCATTCTGAAAGAAACATTAGGGGAACATGCACCATCGTAAGCCACCGTCAAAAACTGGGTGGCCTAGTTTAAACGTGGTGATTTTTCCACCTGTGATGCGCCTCGTCCTGGACGACCCAAAACAGTGACCACCCCGGAGATTATTGATCAAATTCACGAGCTAATCTTGGAAGA
>Ga0123357_10002511_pt1 | contig 20531 bp, 9 predicted proteins | sample TergutEmb28metaG_FD_89873 | JGI IMG/M metagenome (GOLD analysis project Ga0123357, IMG submission 89873) | Embiratermes neotenicus P4 segment gut microbial communities from Petit-Saut dam, French Guiana - Emb289 P4 | ecosystem: Host-associated > Arthropoda: Insects > Digestive system > Gut ... | reverse complement strand
TTTTTATTAATTACTAAAAATTTTTAAAATCAAAATTATTTTTTAAAAAAGGACCTACATTTTTGTTTTGGAATTTAATACAAGACTTAAAGGGGGATTAAATTTTTTTTTTTTTTTTTGGGGGGGGGGGGGAGAAGATAACAGGATTTCAATTAAGGGGTTATTCGTCTTCACCAAATTACCCGTGAAAAAAACTTATAATATATGGGAAAAGATTAGCTAAAAATTTGCAGTATTGTAGGTATTTTCATTTTATATATTTTACTTTTTTCCTGTCTTCGTGAAACAAAGACTTTTTTTATAAAACTGCAACCCGTGACATGTCAACTTCCTGCTTTATTCCTGCCATGCCATAATTGTTTGACCTACATTTTGATCCGAATATCGGATGTATATACGAGTACTAGTGACGTTTTTAGTTTTTTAATGTAATTTCCAGGGTAAACTCAGGATCGTAACTTGAAATGAGATACAGTTAATTTCTGTCACTTTTCCATTTTCACTGCAAGTCGCAGTATTTTTCGGGGAGAAATCAACTTCACACTTTTCACAGGATTATTAAAGAATTTTTAGATTAACAAAGAATGTAAGGTGTCTTTGAAAACTTGAATAGTTTTCCTGCTACCAAGGACGGACCGAAGGTGATGAGCAGTTTGGAATTACCAACAAAGGCCTGGCAATAGTGCAATGCACGATACGTGAAGAGTAGTTCCGTCTTATCTGCTCGCACCAGAATGAAAATCACGACGCCTGCCCACGTCATGTGTTTGTACTGAATTTCAGTAACAAAACTGACTACCGAGTGCATCTCGTTTCGGCAAAGTGCATTGAGAGAATTTCTTGTTAAAGACGAAGTACCAGCATCAGGTATTAGCGCGCGAATTAGAATTGTATGCGCAGACACATGCGCGCTCGCAGAAGGCGTCAGATGATGGGTAAAGAATTTTGAAGACGGAAACACAGAAAACGCCGGTCAGTCCCATAGTGGTCGCCCACGAACTGCCTCAACCGAGAGAAACAAAAAAAAAAAAATCAATGCGCTGTCAGAGAGAAACGAAGATTGACAGTCAGGGAAATGGCAGCTGAGATTGGAATAAAGCCTCGTGCGGTCCAGAAGGTGGCGGAAATTTGGGATACCAGAAAGTTTGTGTTCGAAGTATTTGTCGGTTTGAGACGGAGGGGCACTAACTCCAGCCTAAAAACTTTTACCTCGAAATTGTTGGAACTGTAGGGCGTGTAGGCAACGACTTCACAGGACGGCGAAAAGTGACGAAACTTATTTATTAATCTGGCACGGAAACATAACGGCAAAGCATAAAATATCGTCACAAACGTCGCCGAAACAATACCCTCAGCTCGTAAGACCAATGGAACAGTCGTTTGTGGTCCGAAGCAGGATTAGTTGTCGAGGATTTGTAAAAAGGTAAAATTACCATCGCCACTCTGTACCTTTAGACGATCCAGAAGCTTCGTTATGCAGTACCTGACAAACGTTCAAGGCATAGAAAATCATCCTCCAACACGACAGCATGGACCCACATTTTTCGTCTGTGCGTGGAGAGGATTAATGAGAACAGCTGGAAACTTCTTTCCCATCCACCATATCTCCCGGACATAGCCTCCTCGAACTAGAGTCTGTTCGGTTTTCTGTACTGTATCAGATGAGAAGCCTGCAATATGCGACCTTTGAGTGGGACCAGGAAAGAGTCCGTCGTTGTTTACGAAAAGCTGAAAATGAGTCCTAACGCAAGGGAATCTTAAGATGTCTAGGGCGACGCCAAAATTGCATTGATAGGATTTGAATTTTGAAGAAAGCGAAGATAGTGCACCGATTTGACTGGCATGGTGCTTTCCTTTTCGTACCTTTACTTGGTTCATGAAATTAGCTTGTTCATAACTTTCAGCATGCCCTTCGTGTGGTCTACTTCAGATACATTTTGTCCAATGTGCTCCATTATGCTTACCACCCCGTACACCCTTCTTGTGATTCCCTTCAATCTCTTTGGAAAATTTTATGTTTTTTTGACTGTGAATCCCGGTACGATCCTTGTAATTAACCAACTTGACGCACATTTTTTCATGTATGTTTATTTCTATTCTCTACGTGTTTCGGGCAGCCATCTGCCCATCGTCAGGAGAATTATTGTATCAATGCGACATCTGGTTTATATCATTCTGAAACAAGTGAATAGTTCAAAATTACAAAAAGTTAGGCCTTAAAATGAAAAGTGTTGCTTATTTATGATGACAAAATCTTGGTAAAATTCTTATATAAATTATATTGTTGCGCATTGCAGAATTTTATGTTTTGTTGGCCGTACATCCCGGTATGATCCTTGTAAATAATCACCCTGATGATGGGCACATGACTGCCTGAAACATGTAGAGAATAGAAATAAACATATATGAAAAAGTGCCTCAAGTTGGTTATTTAAAAGTCTCTTCGGAAAAATTTTCTAGATAGCATTTTTTAAAATATTTCATACAAATTTTTCTCACACTATTGCCAACTACCAACTCGAAACCATTCTGTCACACCACGAAGCTATAAAATCAACGTATTTTCTAAACAGATGGTTCCTAAGCTGCCCCTTATCTAGTTGACTCAGTATTTCAATTGTCCTTTGAACTGCCGATTTTGATTTCTCGCTGCAGTTGGAATACACTTACGAATTTTGTACATAAGACGGACGGTGGCTTTACAGCGGCGTGGGCTGTACGGACTTACTGAATCGTCGCCACCATCCGTCTCTAGGACTCAGTATACCAGTACTTAGTAGCGGTGTTGAGATATCTACATTCTATCTGCGTTAAGAAACTCGTTTTTTTTTGTTGCTCTAAAACCTCTCTATAAAGTCAAATTTAGTCTCCATTTCATGTGAAACGCGTTTTGCCTTGAATTTGTGCAATAGAAATTGTCATAAAAGTCAAGAGAAGCAAAGGGTTAAAGTATCAGTAATAAGGGTAGTAAGTTAGGAGCAACCTTAATGCAGTACTTAATGTTCTTCTACTCTCTTCAGATTGCAACGTGCATCATGAATCACGCTAATTATGCGCGCTGAAGTAGTAACTCGTAAAACGACTCCAGGAACTCACATTTGCAGAAAGGTGTTCGCAAACTACAAGTAGTTTAGTTACACGTCATAAAACTGCCATTACGAAGCACTATCTGTTGCCGAGAAGAGATAACTGGCGATGTGCATATGCTACCTCCCATCTGAGTGCAGGAAGGCTCTTTGTATACTAAGGCTGTACACTCCGTAACAAGTAACAGGAACTGGGTTGGTGCTGAAAGTGTATATTCACAATATGCCAAAGAAAAACGTTTTGAGCCAAACTCACACAGCCTAGTGTGCTGTTGCCTACATTCACAGTCAAACAGATCCACTGAGATCGACCGATACTCATTGATAGCCACTGTCGTTACTATAATCTTTGAAGACGTTTGATTAATTACACAGAGTGTTTATGTACGCCTTACCTTTCGGATATGCCGATCCTAGTGGCAAAGTGGTCTAAAGTGTGGGGCTGCGGCCGCTCGCTTTCTGGAATTACTGCTCCATGGCTCTACAGTTCTTGTAGGACCTTGGCCTCCTTCACGATCATCTTCCAGTCATCTCTCCTGTGTGCACGTATCCTCCAGTTTGACACCTATCCTCCTCAGGTCCTCCCTCACGTCGTCCATCCACTTTAAACTTAGAACGTTCCATGTAACCATCCATATTTCATTCTTTAATCCTTTCCCTCGCCCATGTCGCTCCAGAAGATCAGACCAGTTTTGCCTCTATTAGTTTCCTGAACAGGGCTGTTTTTTTCGGGGTGAGGTTGTTAGCCTCACGCCCAACCCCCAACTTGGAGGACCAGGGTGTCTCTCTTTGTCTGGGCTCTACCCTTCGACCCGTCCGGCATGGGACGCCCTACCAGTAGCTACGCTACGGCCAGCATAGATCTCCGGGTCACAGAGTCACAGAAGCCCCCCCTCCCCCCTTCGCTACAAGGTGGAGACACCTTCGGGGAAGCGCTTTCTGGGATTGCGGGATCGAATCCCGTTGAGAACATGGATGTCCGTCTCTTGTGAGTTGTGTATTGTCAGGGAGAGGTCTCTGCGTCGGGCTCATCACTCGTCCGCAGGAATGCTACGGACTGTGGTGTTTCTGAATTTACACTCTAAATCTCACCAATGAGGAGGCATAAGATCACTAGGGCTGTCGAGACACGAAAAAAAGAACACCATCAGATATAAACCAAAAATTTGCATCTTCGACATGTTCTTATTGGTTAGTCCCAAGAAATTTTATATCTATGTTTGATGTATCTCTGCAACAATTTCTCATGCTTAATTTCAGTAATTAATTAATGACAGCGCTTTTATCAGAAGATAATCTTCAGCACGGACGCCATATTATTGCAATTCCTATACAAATATCGTCTCAACAAAAGGCGCTTTATTTTCGAAGGACTAGTACTGCATTACAAACAACGACCTTAATTAAGTGTCGCTGCCGATCTCAGTGGCCGCGCGGTCTAAGGCGTGGGTCTGCGGCCTCTCTCTTCCTGGGACTGTGGGTTCGAATCCCCCCGGGGCACGGATGTTTGTATCTTGTTAGTGTTGTTTGTTGTCAGGTAGAAGTATCTGCGTCGGACTGATCACTCGTCCAGAGGATTCCTACTGAGTGTGCTGTGTCTGAGTGTGATCGTGAATCCTCGATAATGAGGAGGCCTTGGCCCAGTAGGGGTGTCACACCTGTGTCGCTAGTGTAGCTCCGCGACATATTCACACACACACACACACACACATTTATGCCATGCCGTTGTTAGAATTTGTGGACAATTAAAAGCAAGCATCTGAAGTGTCCATCAGGAGCAAAGTTGGATGGGAACTGAAGTGGGGAGAAAGGAAGATATACAGAGAGCAATGTGCTGTATTAAAACAAAGTTTTATTTAAAAAAAAAAGTAAGTTATATTCGCAAATGTGGTCTTGAAATACTTCATACGATACAGACGTTAGGGTTATTTGAGGTGTCTGAGAAGAGGTAAAGACATTTGTGTTATTAAGCTGTAGAGGTTTTAGTTGATCTTGAATAATGTTTTAAATCGTTGATGAAAGGTTTAGGCCTATGTTTTGTGAAAACCTTGTCCTAAAAACACGAGCACGCGCAGACGAAATCACACTGATTTTTTATTGAATTATATAGGCAATTATTTGCATCTTTGTATATATATATATGTGTGTGTGTGTATATATATATATATATATATATATAAACACGCTAACTTTTAAAAAATCCTCTAGCTATAATACTATCCATAGTCTATCGATTATAAAACACTACATGACCTCCTCCCTTTATAAATAATACGTATCCACGAATATTTGACAAGTATGAATGGTTATTTTAAGCTGACATATCATTCTTTACCTCTCTGTAAGGTTGCCACAACTTGTGAATGTGCACGTCCTTTTTAATGTAAGTGTGCTATTTATAACAGTTAAGGCCAGCCTTACCGCACGTAGACAACGCTGTGTTATTGATGATCGTAAGAAATATACCGCGTTGTACCTTGGGGAACAAAATGTCATAGAATTTAACTTCTTGCATCCTGAAGGGGCAAGCAGCTAGCTTTTCAAAACATCTGCACATATGCACATATACACCAATTTACACGATGTCCTATTGCAAGAGACCAGAATCTTAAGCAACACCGCTGTAAGAACGAAAAATTCATGCTGCTGTTATGCTTTGTACAGTACGAGGAAGAGTGACCAGGAGAAACGCGAGTTAATAGCGGCTCTATGGTTTCACAAAGGTTCTGTAACACAGTGCCGAGATATGTTACAAATATTGTAAGTCATGTCTCATCGCCCCGTTTACCGGTGGTCCATAACGAAAGCAGTAATGCGCATTTTTGCGACTGTGCAGACGTAACTTGACATATCCCAACTTTCATATCTCTTCACATCGCATAATTAAAGCTTTTAAATTCATTAATGCACGAACATACTAATTGTCTTTATGTTGTATATGACTTTTAACTCCCATTTATTCTATAAGAATGAAACAGAAGCCGAGGAAAGTGCGGAAAATTAACAACAAAATAGCATATTTAAATTGCTTGTCTTTTTTATTTTTGATGTTAGTGCACGACTTAAACTGGAAAACCAGCTAATTATTTCTGTTTGCAGTAGGTGTATAGAACGATCATGAAGAAATGTATCTTCGAACAAATTACGCATTTAAGGTTTAATATTCAGTACTAATTGCGAAAGGTGATTGATGCCATTATTTCAAAGCCGATTTATTGGGCAGAATATAAGAACACGTTCTACACAATAAATATAAACATAAATAAAATTTTGAGAAAGAGTTTCATTTGAAGCCACTGTTCGGCAGACATACCTGTATATTTGAGGCTGATATTAAAGTGGAACCTATTTACATATTCTGTGAGAATATGCATTGAATTAATACGAGTCAGTCCTTCGGGAGCTCTTCTGAAGGGCCCAGTGAAATTTCGGGTTCCATAACTTTGAGCAGTTCCTGCATTATCCGAGAAAACTTCGGCCCCTCTGCACAGAATACAGTCTGTGATATCAGACTACTCACTAATTAAGGATAAAATGCCAGTCTGTGAATGTGTGTGTGTGTGTACGAAACGGCATGAGACTGTATGTGCTGGCATTGAAATGTGACACTTTTGCTTACTCAGTTACCATTTTTTTTGCAGATAGTGCGGCGTGTGGCATAAACTGCGGGCGAGTCATCGTATTGATGTGCTTTTTGGCTCTAGCAACTGTACAATCAGCAATTTGATTACGGAAGGTGAGAAAACTTTAAGAGTATGTTGCCATAATAGGAGCGGCTGAAGTGTTGTGTTGCAATCGTAAAGGGGTTAGAAAATGTTAAAATAATTTAGTAAGCATTACCCTGAAGTGGAATGTAAAATTCGTCAAGGAATTTGTAATATTTTAATAAATAATTCGTGTCTTGTGCTTCATCCAAAAATCAGTCCCCCCACCCCCGCTCCGTAGGCATACTTTTTTCTGAAAATTAAATATATGAAATGTATATGGTTTGTATGGTTTAAATTCGACACTAATGTTACCAGTACACGAGTTACACCTATTAGATACTTTGATTATTATCAGAACAGTGATGAACACGATAATCATATGTAACGGTGCGAGGTCTATTGTACATAACGTACATATTACTTCTGCTGAAAGAAGAAGAACTCTTATTTTCGAGCAAGCCCGCTTCATAAGAGAAATTTCAATACTTTATCTCGAGAATCTCAGTTTGTATCGCAGGTCTCTGACAAAGTGTTTTGCTTCTTGTTTCAAAACTACGTTCCGTATGGTGCGTGGGTACGATGGTTTGATTCTCTGTTACACGTAGTGGCAAGAAAAATTGTCTATGGAATCCTAAATGGAGTTTCTTTGAAGCACGCACATCTTGTATGTGGCTCTCTTTTAATGAGAGAGAAAGAGGAAAAAGATCTTAGTTTGCCGTATGCAATAAAATAAAAAATACCAGTTCTGAATCTGATCTCCTTAGACTGTATGAGCAGTTTTTACACGTTTTTCGAGTAGCGGCAGATTCCTTTTGTCAACGACTTTAATTGTTTATTTATTTATTTATTTTTAAACATTTTTAATATAAAGTATATCTTAATGAAATCTTTCCATATTTCTAGGAATAATTTGCAGTATTCCGCGCAAGTTGGCTTTGTTTAAGTCACAGTTGTTTATGCCTGTTCCTGAATTGTTGTCGCTTTTCACAGTGATGTAACATAACATAACATAACATAACATAACAAAACATGACATGACATGACATGACATGACATGACATAACATAAGGCCCTTTATATTATCTGCGTTTTTTTCTTAAAATTTCTCTGTGCAAAGCATCAATAAAAATGCACTTAAAATCGATGCTCTCCACTATAAAGACGTTGATTTACTTTACTTAAATTAGCTAGTCCCAAGCTTTCTACTCTAGATTGACAATGTGCCTTAGACGCTCTTAAATTTCAACGTCTTTTGTTAATACTTCCTACTGTATTTCAGTTGTCTTTTTTTAAATTTTGGCAGTTAGCGACTGTAACTCTAATCCGTTTTACGGTAATATTTATGCCAGTTGAATCTCATCTAAATTAATTTGTGTTATCTTATTTTATTAATAAATTGAACTAGTTGTCAGTATTATTAAACAATTAACTAGGGTGCCCACATAATTAGTGCAATTACTTAGCCGCAGTTAGCACAATCGAAATTTGAAGTAGGACACAGAGGTGCCAGGTTTAAGAAAGGAGCAACGAGAATAAAGCTCAGCTTCCCAGTAAAGTGCAGCCATAATCTTCCCGCACGTTTACTGTGTTCCGCTCGTTGCTCGCCTTCCTTAAGTGTCCAGTGACTGTTGTACAACACAGGGTGACGCAGAAATGACTGGCACATTTCAGAAGGAGCTTTTGACTTACGAGTGGGTAAGGCACACCGGTCACAATATGGCATCATGGATTTTAGAACCTGTACAGTTGCAGTGGCTCGTTGAAGTATAAAACAACGGACCGCAGCTTCTTCGTTTCGTTTCAACACATAACCCGTCATTCAGACACTGCGTCCTTTGCCGCTTCAGTTTAATGCTCGTAGGCTTGGTCCGTCACGTAACAGAATTTTGGGCCAGATACCTTCGTTCGAAGTCAGTGTTTGTGCAACAGACATAGCGCACGGTGCGCCAAGAACTGCGCATACTGAAAAAGCCGTCGAGAGTGTAAGGAAACTTTTTAATCTGTTGCAAATCTGTGCGCTCGAAAACAATCTGGTCTGTTAGGCATATGTAAAGGAATTTGACATTCAGAAGACCGTGCGTCGTGATATATTTTTATAATAAAAGCCAATAAGATGCACTATTTCTCAACTTTATTTTGGTAAAGAACTTTACATGTTTCGGACCGACTTACTGTCCATCATTCGTAGTTCTTTACCAAAATAAAGTTGAAAAGCAGTGCATCTTTTTGGCTTTTATTATAAAAATATGTAAAGGACTCATATTATAGGAATAGAATCTTTATCGCTACGGGATTCACATTGTCTAGAAGCTTTTCTGCGTGGTAGTAGGGTGTCTGGAGTGGAATTTGTAACCCGATTTTGGGAATCGTCAACGAAAACCAAAGTATTTTTAATAATGCGTTAATGAGCGACAAAGAGCGTTTTAATATATCGGGTTTTATTAATAAACAAAATACTAGATATTGGGCACCAATATATCGTAGAGAACGACAAGAATAGCCATTGCATTCACCTAAAATACCAGTATGTTTGCAGTAGGAGCATTTCGAATTGTGGGTCCATAACAGCGGAAGCGTAACAGTAGCTGCTGAGTGTTACGTAACGATGTTGCAGAACATCTTGGTTCCTCAGATGGAGGCACTGGGTGTGCAGTCTGATAAGTTGTACTTCCCAGCAAGTTGTAGACACAGCACACACTGCTCGACGGAGTGTGGAAGTTGTTCGTAGTCTCTTCCATCGGTTACTTCACATGTTGGAGACATCTCGTGGCGTATACGTTCGCAGAAACTGGCGGTACCGAATTACTACCTATAGGGATACTTGGAGGAAGTCGTGTGCAGGAGTCGCTCATACAAATTAGTGAAGCTGAAATGTGATATTCGGGACGCAGTTGCGACCATAAGGCAAGATCTGTTGCGTAGAGTTGTTTAAAATTTTGTAGATCGTTTAAGAAAATGCGATGAAAATGTAGCAGGCCACCGTAAAGAAGGTGCCAATTAAAGGCAATAAATAATTAATAAATCGCCGCTTTCTACATAGAGCTGGGGCATTTCATATCGTCCCTTTCTTGTAATGCAAAAAAATCGTGTGTCAGATTTGTCAGTCGGTTCTGCGTCACCAGGAATAACATGAATTAATGTGTCTGTATAGAACAAATTGCACAATTTTGTTTATTTAAGTTCTGTTTATTGTTGTTTCGTGCTAGCCTTTTGTCCAATAATCATTCGGCGGTGTGGATCTGGCAGCCAATAGAAATCAACCCTAGCTGTAACTGTTGAGGATGCGGCTGTAGCACATTATTAGTTGAGAGTTTTACCCAGTTTTTGCTAGTAGAATGTGAAGCATTACAGTAAGTACTTTACTGTGGTAATCACCGTGGGTCCCAGTAGTCCCAGACACCGTTGTGGAAATTAGATACAAAGTTCTGTAACTTTGTGCTAGATTTTACTACTACAATTCGGACAATTACATTAACACTAGCCATATATCTGGTGTCTGAGCATGCAACTAGAATTTAGTAATGTAATATTCCCAGTATATTCAAATAAAGAATTACATAAGAAATATAGCTTTAAACATAAGTATTTAAAATGTGTCTCCTTATTAAACTCTTGTGTCTTCTTCTTTTGCACCGACATCGGATGGTGGCGCCATTATAAATATTCTTGTGTTGCAGTAATGTTGGTGCTGGAAGAAGTCATACTTCATCATTCATGAGCGTACAGTCATCTTCTGGAGTAAAGATGACTCAGTGGAACAGCTTTTATCCGAATTACTGTGTAAAGTAACTAACTAGTTCGAGTAGAAGGTGAAGACATTCTAAATGTCACTTTTTGTGATTCCCCTTAGTTTTGGGCCTAACAGTTTTGCAGGTTTCTAAGATTTTCAATACAAAATTTTACATGAACCTTTTTAACCGCTTCAAACCGAAATACGAGTACATTTGTCGTTTAGATGTTCGCCCTGCAGAAATGAATCACTTATGTTGGGCCATTTGTAGATTCTTAAAAGAGGGATAAAGTGCTTTCAACAGGCACCATGTCCGTTTTTTTGGAAACGTTGTTAATATTTTCGGCCGTTATATGAAAACAATTGTGCGCTGAATTATTTGTTTGATTTTAGTTTCTTTATGTATTGTTGAAATTAAGAATAGTCTTTGGAAACGAAGTTTGAAAAGCAGAATCTGTGATCGGCACGCTCACGACAGCTGAAGCCTAGGTTTAAATTAAAAATCCGCATAAATTCCTTACATTAAGTACAACTTCAAGAAGAATATGTATCAGATTTTCTATTGATAAGATTATATATCGATGATATCAGAACTTACGAAGCTAAGAACATCCTTCACCGCGAGTTCAGATACACATTCATTAGCCCATAATCCTCAGAGTCTGCTTTTGAAATGTCACGAGGCACTCTATAATTCATTGTCTTTCATCTCAGCTTATAATACGTGAAATTAATTACCGTATTAGAAAGGACATCTTGGACTTTCAGAAGTTTCTTTTAGGGCTGTCCAATACATTTTCCCAAATGTGTGCTTTTGAAGCTGAATGCCACGTGGATAAGAACATTCCTTATAATAGCACTCCCCGACGGTTTTCAGTTTAATAATCCGAGTTTTCGCGTGTTTGTGTGTTGTGCACAAACCTTGAAGTAGCTATATCGGGACACGCGGTGCTCAAATAATTCTGCAATTAGCACATTCCTAATTTCTTTTTGGGGGGTGGGACTGTCTTGCAACTGAGACCTCTAATGGCCTCGCCGTCTTTTCGCCTGGAAGAAAGGCAAATGTAGCTGCAGCAGTGGCCAGAGAAGAACCTGTCAAATCTACCACAAAACTTACATGGACTGCCTGGAATCGGAACCCAGCTTAACCCAGCTTCGGCCGCCAAGATCCACCGAATATCTGCCTGCATTACGGCACGGCCTATGTCATTTACCTATATCGAGTGAAGTCCAAAGTAAATCTACCGCTTTGGAATAACAAGAGGACATCATTGTTCCTTGCAACAACAAATTCTGAGCTATGTGAACCTCTTAGTACAGGAGCAAGTCTACCATGTGAAGATCAACATATTCAAGGTCTTGTAAGTGTGCAATATAGAGTATTACTGCTGTACAGTTCTACCATGTGTTGATACGAGGTGTTGGGTTTATCTGCAGGCGAGGACTCTGACAGGAGTGTTGGACTTTCTTCCTGTGAGGCCGGGTGGAACCCGCGCAAAAGTACGAGTTTCAGAATTGAGCTATCCATAAACCTATACATTAACCGTTTAAACAAGAAGCGCAGACCGCTTAATTTAAACACCCAGTTCGTACCGCTCAAAAAACACTTTTCATCTCGGTTATAAAAAACAAATCAGTTTATGTTATATGGGGCAGAAGTCGCTGTTTGTTCTGAGATAAATACAAAACAAATAAATATAGTGAGAATTTGATGTATGTTTGTCCGTGCATCGTAGTATAAGCGTAGAGAAGAAAACCAACTAGATGCATTGAGTCGCACAATTTCCCTCATCCCGGACGCACAACCTGCTGCTCTGCTCCTAACAGCTGACCACCAGCAACCAACACCATATGCGGCAATAACACAAGTATAGTCTCAAACTCCTGATGATGGGCATATAAGTATCCGAAACATGTTGAGCGGCTTATAAATGCAATAAAGCATTCAGTAGTATCTAGTTGGTTTTCTTCTCTACGCAAATATATTGAGGTCAGAATGCCAGTTCTTAAAGTTTTAAACCTGTTGGTGCAGGCAACCAGTAGGCTTTAACAGGTTAATAAACACCGTAAAAATATTGCCTGGAAACTAGCCGAAAATATTCATTAAACCAACGGCAGGAAATTTTCTAAAAGAAACATCCAACCATTTATCAAATAAAGATCTAAGTGGGTGAGAGAGGTCGCGAATTCGTCCTGCTTACACATTGTGACAGATGTACGAAGCATTCAGGCAAATGTCATTCGACCCCGCCCACAAATGCTCCGATAAAACGCCAGCGAAAATGGCTGCACCATGTACACATTTGGGCAATAAGTCTACCTGTTGCTACACCAAACTTTTACTAGTTTATTAATGTGTATTTGAATGTTAATTTTGTTCGCCTAAAATGCATAGTACATCCTTTAAGTTAAGTATGTTTATAGAGAAATTGATGAAGATAAATGGGAATCAAAGGAAATAGCCAGGAAGCATTTACTTTTCAGATACTGCTGTTGTCTGCCCTGTTGTACCTATTTACTGCAATGGAAATGTACATCATTAAAACTGTATTTGTGAAGGTGCCATATTATTACTGCAAGTTAAGAATTTGATACCATATGTAGGTTAAGTGGTGACCAAGTTTTCTTGGTTGTATTTAGTTGTTAAGTTTATTGGAAATAACCGCAGAAAACTTTCATTGTTAAGTACTCACGAAAAATTATAATTTTTTATTTAAAATATTTTTATAAATACAGCATGAGTTATGTCAGAATTAATTGAAATATAAATATTTATTTCAAGACAATATGATGCAGGAATTTCTTCAGTCGTTTGTATTTGTGCGCTTAGTATCCTACAAAATTTGTTGTCTTTTCTTCATTACATAAAGTGACTGCTTAAAATTACATTGGTTTGTTGAGACAGTTGAATGTGGGAAGGAGACGTATGAATATATTTTACAACTTATGAGAAATTTTATTCATACAATATATTTTATGCTTTCAAAAATGTAATTTGAAACTCAAGTGATAATTGTTATTACAACACGGCTCATTATTCTCGAACTAGCGCCGAAACCAGACGAATGAATACTGAACACACTCGCCATATTGTCATAAGTCAAGAAATTTGTATATACCGTTTCCAGGTATATTGGTAGTTGTGGACACAACAAGTGTTGCTTCAGTTATGTTCTTGCAACATGTTATCATATCAAATTGAATTATTGGTAATTACCTCTACCGCCACTGAAAAGGATTGTAATTATTTTAAAGATATTTTAAAATGTTTTATACAAATAACTCTTCAGATTACACTCATCGAAAGGTTGGTCATGCATAAAACTTTACTGGGGATAAAAGAAGTTTTATGCATGAAAGGACAAACTATTGAACGAAAGCGGGAAGAAAACGAAGTGTCATTGCAAAGGTATCATATATTTCTGGACTCTTACATTACAGAATTTATGTAGCAAAATTGACTTCTACTGTGCTTTTATAACTGTAAGGTACCCCTTGTCATTTTTTATTTTGTAAACTATACATTTATTTTTTACTGATTTTGGTTTTGCTATCTTTATATCACGTAGAAATAATTCATGTTTGTGTGTGTGTTCAGTTTCCAAAAATAAAGATTTCCTTTTAAAAACCCGATAACAAAATATTACATCCCATGAAGAAAATTTTAATTTCATAAAGGACATTTAAAATGTCCAGTGGCTGGTAGATAATTTGCGAATAACTTATATTGTATCATGTTGTTAATTCTCTCTTGATCGGATGTAATTAACACGAAGGATGTAATGGCGTTCCTCACTGCGATATCATACATCTCGAGCCGTTGCCTCTTTATTAACTGTTTCCCCTTCCTTGTGGTATAAATGTGCCAGGATGTGACCAATAGGAAATATAAGCATCATACAATATTAATATTAAATAATAACTTTTTGGTAAATTGAAATGTTGTATTTTTTAAAATAATTACAATAAAGTGCTTTATCAAAATATGACTATGTAGTATCTCAATATTTTTAAAACTTCGGAAATTTGTCTTCAGTCATCTGTTACACCCCTTTTCTCAAGTCCAACGGAAATCTTGCCCCAAGAGTAAGTAAAGGCTTATTCTTATAATAAAACCAACTAGATGCACTAATTTCTTACAAGCTGACAGCAAACCTGTATGACATATATAATTGCTGTGTGTACAGTAAAAAAACTCCTGATGATTAGCAGAGGAACTGTCCGAAACATGCAGAGTTTTATTTCAAAAATAAATTTGAGAAATTAGTGCATCTAGTTGGTTTTATTATAAGAATTTATTACGATGCATGGTTACCTGAACGTCAAAGTACGAAAAGGTTTTAAGCGGCAGGAGCTTGCGGCTGACCGTATATCTCTATCTACTGCATACTCTAGAAATACGTAAGGCAAGGAAACCGCACGTTTTTATGGAGTGTTGCTTTAATATTTCGTTGGACTTCGCAATAATTTTAAAATGAAATACCTCTATATTAACACGGAAAGAAACTACAAGACTATTGCACTCGTTAAACAAAGTGCTGAAAAACATGGTTTTTACGTCTGATATTACGGAAACCCGTTGTTACGCCGCCAAAATAATGCGGCGGAGGGGTAGCCTTGCAAGGTACAGAATTACTTCTTCGTTTCGACATAAAAGTGATGGTCTTTAATATATGCGTAGGGCAAAGTGGTGGAATTCATATCATTGGGTAACTGTCACTCTTTTGTCGTAGATCGAAAAACTCAGAGACGCTTGATGTGTATAGGCCCGCATCAGAGAGTCGTAACACAGTAACATAAGTAGGGGACACATTGATAGGAAACTGAAGTAATTGATTGGACGTTTTTCGTATATCGCCGTTTTCTGCCAATAAATCAGCGCAAGCCATCTTATGGTAAGTAACGCTTCTTATGTCTGAATTATATGCAACATTATAGAAGGTAAAATAATGAGGTATGATGAACATAGAGCAGCCGTTTATAACTGAAAGTAATGGCCTCCTTTAGTTCCCAGTATGTTGGTTTAGGTCAATTCCGTTCACACGTCAGAATTATGGTGATGCTAAGGGTGAAGAAACTGAACCTGCAATTTTGTACAGAATATTTTCATTTTATTTGCTGACCAAGGACGAAAAAACGGAATTTGATAAAAATGCACTTCAGGTCTTGAGGGACCCACGCTGCATGCAGATTCCGTAACTCAGATAAAAATTATGTTTGTGAATACTGTTGTTAAACTGAATGATTAGCTTTCCATAACAGCTTGCAACTGTGCGCGTACGTCAGCCAAATTAAATTGCCTCACGTGACCTCTCACTTCAATAACTGATAAAAATTATTTACTTTCAGGGGAATTCCGACCAAAAGTAGAAAAATACTCAGGTGCCCGTTTTAAGTGTAATACTTCATACTTGTAAATTTTAACACTGTAGTTTTTAGTCTACTATTATCGTAATGAATGTACTTTTCTGCCTTTTCCACAGTTTCCAGCCGTTTATTATTGAGATGTCAGTATTCCTCCAATTTAAAATATGCGTGGTTTGGTAATCTTCCGTATGTGCCACACTGCTTTTACATTTCACACAGACTACCAGGTACCTCTTCTTTGTCTTGTGAAGTCCTTATTCATTAGACAATTATTACTGAGTGGAATAGCGTATCTATACTTTTCGAAGTTTGCCTGGGACATGGTTAGCGCTCCGAGTGTGTGCCGCATTGAAAGATATTTTAAATTAAAGGTGATAACAAAAATAATAACGATAATAATTCCATAACATTCGTAATTGCCAGCTTCAAGTACGTATTTCGAAAGTATTCAAAGTAATTCTTCAGTTTCAGCGGATAGAGTATTTATTTAATATTTGTTTAAATAACCTTACAATATCCAAGTTTTATATCATCGCATTTTAGTAATCTACACGATGAGAAGCAATATACTTATATTTATTTTACCATATAGTATATTTTATTATAGGAAGTTTTCTGATCGCGATGGAGACTTCTGACTGCTAGAGACAACGTATCATAGAGAACTATTGCTACATAATCCGTGTAGAGGATATACCTTACGGGCAGCGTCTCAAGCACCCCGATGCAGTCATAATATTCAATGGAATATTTTAATCGTTACAATAAAATGTATTTTTCGTGGAGACACCAGTACATATTACCAGGGATGTGTCTGCTGACAATAGGTGCTGGAGAGTACAGAACTGTCACAGCATGGGCGCAACTGTCAGGCAGCCGGATATGACAGGTTAAAAACTGACACTTTTTTGTATACCCAACCTTTTCCATTAAAATGAGAAAGGGCCCCGCGATATCGTAAGAAAGATGGGAATTCTTTTCATACCAACTAAGTTATTACCTGCTAATGTGGAATTATTTGCCAATATGAACCGGTCTGTTTGAGCAATTATTTTGCCGGAGAAATATCTGACCAGCAAGAGAATATTAGCAGGATGTTCACCTTGCCACAGATGTAATGCCGAGCCGTCCCTCTCCACCACCTCTCTCACCACTCCGAGCAACGTCCAGATTAATTGGAATTCCTGTGGGAGCCGTCATGTACTAGCATTCATCTCGACCGGACTGCAATTACATGGGAATCTTGGTCGGGAAATGTCGGCTTAGAAATTTAATGAAATGCAAAAACACCCGAAGTGTCCACAGTGTTGATCTGCTCTTCACAAAGCACCTGGACACTAATTGTGATCAGGTGAAATGAGAGGACAATTATTGCTCATAAAATACTCTGAAATTACGATACAACGAAATGGAGTGGCTGGAAGTTAAATGGATGTTCCAGTATTTTGTTTTGTGTAGAAAAGGAAATGTACTGAGTCGACATCTTTCTTTCTGTAGTCCACGGTTCGCGCACCAATGCGCAGTGTAGTTACTGTGCAGCAGCTGCAGTCACTTTTATTTGCTTCGCTTTTGACTCGACAACGAGGAAAGAACACAAATAAAACCTTCAAATAACCCTAAATTACAAGACATACTATTTACGGCTTTAATTCTTCACTCAATATGCATTATTTGATTTAATCAAGAAGTGGGCCAGTTTATTAATTTGTAGCTTGACAGATCCCTAAATAACTCGGCCTGTGTAGCAAAGAATGAGAGTATGACAGAAATAGTGAATAGGGAAATGTGTATAAATAAGCGACATGGTGTAATTTTATATATATTAGGCCATTTTTTGGCGGTCTGAGGAAAAGTCAAAATATATCGGTCAGTGAAGCCTTGTTATTATCGATTATAGGAACGTACGTACCAAATTTCATGAAAACCAGGCAGTATGTGGGTAAGTCTAAAGAAGACACGCCGATACACACACACACAGTAAGCCTACTTTTCTTCTTGAAGGATAACAGGAAGAGACATGAAGGTGTGGGAAAGCAGAGATATTGGTATGTGATGTGAGCTCTTATATACAGTGTAAGTTACTGGCAGGAAACACAGAGTTTATATGAATACGAGTATAAGCAAAAAACATGATATCATATCTGCAGAAATGTCATATCTGTAAAAAAAATCAGAAAAGAGATTCTTGATGAAGTTAGCAAAATAAAATATCTGTAATAAACTCATTATTCCATTCAGACACTGTTCAAAGAGCATACTATTTTTTTGAGAAATATTGAAGAAGTAGATAAAGACTTGTATAAAGAACCTTGCCCTTGTTATGTACGGTCTTTGTTGACGGAAGGATATAATTTACGGATACAAATTAATAGAGATAAAACAAAATATTCAAGCTTATTAGTAATATCGTAATTAGAAAATATAAATATTACGTAAGCAGGGTACTGCATAAGCAGCACTTTTATGGCTGTAACTGAATCAGGCTTTTCTAACAGTGTTATCTTATGTGTTAATTGTGTCGGTCTTGCATTTCCTGCCACAATAGATTTAAAATTTTTGTTTGTCTACACTGGATATGTGGCATGAATAAAACAAATTTTGGGATGTCCGATTGATACGTATTTTAGGTTATGCAGGGCATCCGTGGTTGACTGTCTGTTCTAACACTGGCATGTTCCCTTGACTTCTGACTTCTATTTAAGGTTTTAAAATTCTGAAACCCGAGTGACAGAAAAGTCACGTCATGCATGTCTAGAGTTCAACTCAGTCTACAATACAAGACGTCATGGTCATGCAGCGTATGACAGAAGTAATTTAAACGGTTGTTTGGACTTCTTTTTAGCTCCATACTTCATAATATAACAGAGAGAGAGGAAAGACATAATGAAAAATTCAATTATATATTTTTTATTACTTTATTATAACTTTTTTTGTTGCAACTGGTAACTGTCAGGCGAAGTCTGTGCCGAAAAAGCTTTTGTCTTCATTTAGAAAGAAATGTGGCCTTTTAATTTTTAAATTCAGTTTAATAATGAAAAAAAAATATATGCAGCTCTAAACTTTTCTCTTCATATGAGTGAAAAGAGAAATTTGAGGCGAAGAACCGCAATGTGCCTGTGCTTGCAAGTCATTTCAAATAAGACAACAGTTTATTCCTTTATTAGGGCTAGAGATGGAAAGTCTTGAGTCGGGAAACCTACTTTAGTAAAATAATTGTCTATGGACTGGACGACGAAGTTCGATTACCGTTAGGTTTGAGGGTTGTGTCCTGTAAAAGTATCGATATGGCTCTACTTTACATGCAGTAGTCTGCTTAATGTGCAGGTATAATAAAGAAGCGTTCCCCAGGAATATATCATACAGAACGTAAACCTGATTTTTTATTTTCTTCCGTTGCCGAGCTAGAAAATGTGCTGAGCATTATCAAACAGTTCCTCAGATTCACTGTTAGGTGTCGAGGCAAATAATAGGATTACAAATTTCCACGTAAACTATTTGGATTTAGGAATCGTCATTTATTTCACGCTAACCATACGATATTTAAAGTAGACAATATGGAGTCTGTTGCATGAAGCTTTATTGACTAGAGGTACCGTAAATTTTTGAGTAATGAAAGTGAATAAATAAATATTAATGACGTCTCTGTAAGGTTACTCTTAAGAGTATTTGGCTTCATTGACTTAGGAAGAACATGGAAACATCTCCAAAAAGCAGTCTTTTACGAGAAGAAAATATTCGAATAAGGGTGGAAAAATTCCTGACGGTTTCGAAGTATCATATCCTAGCATTCCAAGTTGCATGTGAGAAATTACATTTATTTTGTTCTTTGTCTTTCAGGGCGAGACGTAGTAGCTATGTGAAACGACGGAGCTCTAAGCAGTACATAACACTGTTCTGGGTACAATACGTAACATGCGTGTCAAGTGTTACGTTTCTAGTTATGTGTCCTTTCGTCTGCATATATCACCTTTGGCTTCAATCTGCATGAAACAGCAGTTCAATATAAGCTTTGTCATACACTACGATGCCGTCTTGAATTCACTAAATTTTCTGCAGAAAAGTCACACATCTTAATTACACATATGAAATGTGACACACACACACACACACACGACGAGATGAAATCTGAATTCTTCGTTATACTAGAATTCTGGTTACTTATAGGTCTCTCTTCTTGCAGTGTTGGAGTGGATTCGTCTACTTACATATCACAAATTACAGAACTACTTTTTGGATCATGCAAGCGTATTATTATGATGATGTAATTCAGTACTTAATACACAGCTGCATTTTCGTCCTGTCTACCTGCTGCTGGCTAGAATATCTTTTAAATTTGAAAGTATAAGACAAAACATGTGCACTGCAATTTTGCGAGTCGTATACAAGTGTTAGTGACGTAATGCATGAAACGATGTACGTGTTTATTATCTATAAGCCTAATCACTCTTTTTGGGCCGGGTAGCTCAGTCGGTATAGCGACTGGTTACGGGCTGGACGGTCCGGGGTTCGAATCCCTGAGGGGTCGAGATTTTACGCACCAGTCCAGACGGGCCCTGGGACCCACCCAGCCTCCTGCACAATGGGTGCCGGTTCTTTCCCGGGGTAAAGAGCGGCCGGGGCGTGAAGCTGACCTCTCAGCCC
>Ga0123357_10002509_pt1 | contig 20538 bp, 29 predicted proteins | sample TergutEmb28metaG_FD_89873 | JGI IMG/M metagenome (GOLD analysis project Ga0123357, IMG submission 89873) | Embiratermes neotenicus P4 segment gut microbial communities from Petit-Saut dam, French Guiana - Emb289 P4 | ecosystem: Host-associated > Arthropoda: Insects > Digestive system > Gut ... | reverse complement strand
TCCTGCAACGTGGCCTGGGTGCCCTCGATCTGCGAGGTGATCAGAGCTTCCTTGCGAACGAAGGAGTAGAGGAACCACTGCGCGTTTGGCACCAGGTCGGCAGCGACAGCCAGACGCGAGAGTCCGGCCATGGCGCAATCCAAACGACGCTGAAGTTTCTGATCAATGGTCAGCGGCGGATCGGCGGGAGGCAAGGGATGAGGCACGAATGCTCGCACTTCTTCGTCGCCTGTTCGCGTCAAACGATACGTTCCGGTGATGCGTGTCACTGATCAACCATCCTTTCCTAGCGAAAATCGCTAGGAAAGAAATCTTACCTAGTGAAAATTGTTAGTCAAGGATTGTTTACTAGCGATGGAGATTCACCGCAGTGAGTGATTCACCCACATCCGCGAAGGTCAATCCGCTGTCTTTGAGCGTGGAAGAGGCGGCGAGGATGTTGTCAGCCGCTGGTCAGAAGCGGGTGACGCCGGAGCAGGTGCAGGCGGACGTTGATGCCGGTGCGCCGGTTGGGCGTGACGGGCGGATCAACCTGGTGAACTACACGGCGTGGCTGATTCGTGAGGTGCAGACGCGGTGAAAATGGATTCCAGGCAACTTCGCGTGGCGGATGCCGTGCGGCTCTTGAACTCCACGCCTTTGGGCGAGGTGGTTCAGCCGCATGTGGTCTACCGGCATCTGAATCGCGTTGCGTACAAGATCGGCGATGGGCGACGCATTGACCTGATGCGCTATGCCGCCTGGTTATTTCACGCGCGGCGGGAGGCATTTGAACCCGGCTGGACCGAGACGAATTACGAAGCACACAAGGAAGCGACCAACACGCGTAGTCGGGCGCAGAGTGAATCGTCACGCGACATCGCTGCCGAGGGATGGATTCATGAACCGCGTAATCTTGAGCGTAAGGATGCCTGCCGCCAATCGTTCCGTTTGTTCTGCGAGCAATATTTTCAGCAGACGTTTCATCTTGTCTGGAGCCAGGACCATCTGAAAGTGATCGGGAAGATTGAGACGGCGGTCATTGACGGCGGGTTGTTTGCGATGGCCATGCCGCGTGGATCAGGCAAGACCACGTTGTGCGAGACGGCCTGCTTGTGGGCACTTTTGTACGGGCACCGGGAATTCATCGCACTCATCGGCAGCGATGATCGACGCGAACTGGGGTAATTCGACGGACGTGGTCTATCAATTCTGCCGGCAGAGTCCGCACAGCGCCATCGTCATGCCCAGCCACGGTAAGTACGTCGGCGCGGCCAGTACGCCATTCTCCGATTACAAACCCAAACGCGGCGACAGGTGTGGACTGCATTGGCGCATTCCGGCTATCACCGGCAAACGTGCTGTGCGCTATGCCCTGATCGACACGAATTACTGGAAAAGTTTCATCCAGGCGCGTCTGGCGGTTCCGATGGGCGATCCGGGATGCTTGTCTTTGTTTGCAGGGGGAGGCGGGTACGACCACCGTTTGCTCGCCGAGCATTTGACTGCCGAATATCGCGTCAAGACGCAGGGCCGTGGTCGCGAACTCGAAGAATGGAAACTCCGCACACCCGGCACCGACAACCATTGGCTGGACTGTCTCGTCGGCAACGCCGTCGCTGCGTCCATGCAAGGCGCGGTGCTCTTTGGCACAGATACTCGGCGCGAATTGCGTAAGCCACGACTACGACTCTCAGAATTACAAGGGAGGCGATAATGAACAATATGACCAAACAACCCGCTGGTGAGGAACTTTCCAGAGGGCTGGTCTGTCGTACTTGTGGGTGTGGACACTTTCATGTGCTTTATACCCGTCGTGCTTGGGGAGGACGACTCCTGCGTCGGCGGGAATGTCGTCATTGTGGGCGACGCGTCACAACATACGAGCAATTCGCCGGAACCCAGGTGTAGGTCGTCCGCCACTCCGTGCATGTTCTATCTGTAGAACAATCTTCGTCCATCCAATCATTTTCTGAAGAATTTTTGGAGCGCGGGCTTGCGCACGGCATAGGTAACTAGTGACAGGACACTTTTTTTTCGGAACGAAACCGTGAGCGATGACCTCGAAGACATCTTGAAAGAAAACGCAAAAAATCCCAAACGCGCCAAGGGGGATGCAGCGGAGGTTGAGCAGCACTCGTTACGGGACCAGATCGCCGCTGACAAATACCTCGCCAGTAAAGAAGCCACGAAGAAAGGCCTTGGCGTGATTTTCAAGAAACTCGTACCCCCTGGAGCAGATTGACCTACGTATGCTCGGATTTTTGAAAAATATTCTCTCTTCTCCCTCCGCTCGCGCGGTCGCCTCCAGCCCGCGCACCACACGGGTTATTCCGGTGGTGCGTGGGCGCTACGACGCGGCGACCACGACGGATGAGAATCGTCGGCACTGGGCGGCGGCGGATGGGCTTTCGGCAAATGCGGCCAATATTCCTAATGTCCGTCGTGTGCTGCGGAACAGAGCGCGTTACGAGGTCGCCAATAATTCCTACGCTCGTGGGATCGTGCTGACGCTCGCCAACGACACCATCGGAACCGGGCCGCGTTTGCAGTTGCTTACCGAGGATGACGCCGCCAACGCCCTTGTCGAGGATATCTTCGAGCAGTGGGCGGATGCTATCAATCTGGCGGACAAGCTCCGCACTATGCGGATGGCTCGCGCCGAGTCCGGCGAATGTTTTATTCTGCTGATTGCCAATCCGCAGGTGGATTCGCCGGTGAAACTCGATTTGCGATTGATTGAGGCCGATCAGGTCGCCACACCATCACAAGCGGCTGTTGGTTCCAAGGTGCAGCTTAACAACATCACCGACGGCATCGTCTTCGATTCTTACGGCAACCCGGTTCTGTACCACGTCCTCAAGAATCATCCTGGTGAGCGTGGAGCATTGAACGACCTCAAGTCCGACCCGGTCCCGGCGGCTTCGGTGATTCATTATTACCGTGCGGATAGGCCGGGACAGAGCCGGGGCATTCCGGAGATCACGCCGGCGTTGCCGCTCTTCGCGCAACTCCGCAGGTACACGCTGGCGGTGATCGCCGCTGCTGAAACTGCCGCTGATTTCGCAGCCGTTCTGTACACCGACGCCCCCGCCAACGGCGAGGCCGATTCGATTGAGCCGATGGATATTGTCGAACTCGAACGCCGTATGGCAACGGTCCTGCCTGGTGGATGGAAACTCGGGCAGGTCGCCGCCGAGCAGCCAGCCACGACCTACGGGGAGTTCAAACAGCAAATCCTCAACGAGATTGCACGTTGTCTGAACATGCCGTTCAACATCGCGGCGGGGAATTCGTCGGGCTACAACTACGCATCGGGGCGGCTGGACCACCAGACCTATTACAAATCCATTCGCGTTGACCAAGAGCAGATCGGGCGCGTGGTGCTCAACCACATTCTGCGGGCTTGGCTCGAAGAAGCGATTCTCATTCCGGGCCTCCTGCCGTCGTGTGTGAAGAACGCACCTTTTAGCGAACTCGATCACCAGTGGTTTTGGGATGGGCAGGAACACGTCGATCCAAACAAAGAGGCCAATGCTCAGGCCACACGGTTGCAGAACAACACGACAACGCTTGCTTACGAATATGCACGTCAGGGGCGCGACTGGGAAGACGAGCTTCGCCAACGGGCGAAGGAAGTGGCATTGATGAACAAACTCGGGTTGACCATGGCGCAAGTTGCGCCATCTTCTACGAAACCTTATTCGGAGAGTAACAATGAACAAAATTCCTCAAAACACGCAGCTTGAAGCTGGACCGTTGGCGCTGACGGCGAGTTTTCAGATTGAGGCTGCCGCCCCTGGCGTAGAAGCTGGTAGCGCGACGGCGTTGCCGAAGTTTCGCATGGTCGCTTATACCGGTGGGCAGATGCGTCTGGCTGGCTGGCGACAGCCGGTGATCGTGGATCTGGCGGGTTTAACGATCCCCAATCAGAACCGGCCTATCCGTTTCGGCCATGACGCAGCCGCTGGTGTGGGTCACACCGATACGATCCGTGTGGAAAACGGACAGTTGATTGCGACGGGAGTGGTATCTCGCGACACGGTGGCGGCGAGGGAAATCGTCACGTCGGGTAAAAACGGATTCCCGTGGCAGGCGTCCATTGGCGCGAGCGTCGAGGAATTCGAGTTCATCAAAGAAAACCAAAAAGTCAGTGTGAATGGGCGGTCGTTCGACGGCCCGGTGAACGTCGTTCGTAAAGCGACGCTCGGCGAGATCAGTTTTGTAGACTTGGGCGCAGACGGCAATACCTCCGCGCGAGTGGCTGCCATCCGTCCACAACAGGAGACCAATGACATGCACAACGCGCAAATGACCGATCTCGCTCCGGCTCCAACCGCTGTCACGCTGGCCCCGACGATCCAGGCGGCACCAGCGCCAACGACGGCGGACATTCGTGCGGAGGCACTCGCGGAAACCAATCGTATCGCTGCCATTCGTAAACTCTGTGCGCCCTCCGCTCCGGGCGGACGATATTTCGCTGACATCGAAGCTCAGGCGATTCGTGAGGGATGGGACGCCACGAAAACCGAACTGGAAGTTCTGCGAGCCAGTCGACCGCCCGCTCCGCAGCCCGGTGCAATCCAAGGAGGGGGGGAAGCGCCGCATGGGTATTCTGTCTCCGCCCCTGGGCCGGTGACGCACGATGTGCTCGCGGCGGCGTGTCTGCTGTCGGCGGGGATCGTCAAACCGGAAGATCATTACAACGAGCAGACGCTGGAGGCGGCCCAGAAGCGGTTCCGACATGGGATCGGATTGCAGACTTTACTTCTGGAAGCGGCAATGGCTAATGGCTATACAGGCCATCATTTCCGTTCCGATTCGCACACCATTATGCGAATGGCCTTTGCGTTTCGTGACCAGGTACAGGCTGGCTGGAGCACCATCGACATCGGCGGCATCTTGAGCAACGTCGCCAATAAATTCCTGCTCGAAGGATTTTTCTCCGTCGAACGCGTGTGGCGAAATATCTGTGCGATTCGAAACGTCAACGATTTTAAGACGGTCACTTCATATCGCCTCATCGGCAAGGATCAGTACGAGTTGGTCGCTCCCGGCGGCGAGATCAAGCACGGAACCCTCGGCAACGAGACCTACACCAACAAGGCGGACACCTACGGCCTCATGCTCACCATCGACCGACGCGACATCATCAATGACGACCTCGGTGCAATCACCACCATTCCTCGCAAGTCCGGTCGCGGCAGCGGCCTCAAGATCAACGACGTGTTCTGGACTGTATTCTTGAACAACGCGACGTTCTTCTCCGCCGCCAACAAAAATCTGCTGACCGGTCCGGATACGATTTTGAATATCGATGGTCTCACCAAAGCGGAAGTGGCCTTCATGGAACAGACGGACAGTGATGGCAAACCCATCGGCTTGATGCCCTCGATCATACTCGCGCCCACCGCCCTTTCGGCCATCGGCACCCAACTCTATAAGAGCATGGAACTCCGCGACACCACCCCCAATGCCAAGTATCCCATCGCCAACCCGCACCAGGGCAAGTACCGCGTGGAAGTCTCACGTTATCTGTCCAACGCGCTATACAAAGGCAATGCGAGCAGCAAGGCGTGGTATCTGTTGGCCGATCCTAATGATCTGCCGCTGATCGAAGTGGCATTTCTTAATGGCCAAGAGTCGCCAACCATCGAAACAGCCGAAGCCGATTTCAATTATCTCGGCGTGAAGATGAGGGGGTTCCACGACTTCGGCGTCAACTTGCAAGACCCGCGGGCCGGCATCAGAAGCAAGGGAGAAGCGTAACGGAAAGAGGTGAAGCTGTAGACCGCAGGCAGTAGGCGCTGCGGTCTATGGCCCTCCCCGTCTCTTTTCGTCTGTCTACATCCTGCAACCTTATATATGGAGTTCTCATGTCTGTGATTTTTGTTCAGAACGGTGACAACGTTGATTACACCCCCAGCACTGACGTTCCCGCCGGCGCAGTGATTGTGCAAGGCGAACTGATCGGCGTGACCAAACGCCCCATTCCAGCCAATACGCTCGGCAGTCTTGCAGTCGAAGGTGTCTTTGAATTCCCCAAGGCTACGGCTGCTGGCAGTGCGATCGGCGTTGGCGTCAACGTGTACTGGAACGCGACTGCACAACAGGCCACGACCACCGCCTCCGGTAACAAACTTGTTGGTAAGACCATCAAGGCGGCGACGGATACCGACGCCACGGTTTGTGTACGCCTGACGCAGTAGGAGAAGTGCCGTGGTTGACCTTCTGCAGAAGGGTATGGCCTGGCTGGAAGACCAACGGACGAAGTTCATGACTCAGTCCGTGGTCTACCAGCGGGGCGACGACTCGGTGGAAGTACCCGCCACGCTCGGCACCACAGTTTTCAACATCGACGACGGCGGCGGTGCGTTGCTGCGGATCGAAGCGAGGGATTACCTGATCCGAGCGTCGGATTTGATGATCGGTGAAACGCCGATTCTGCCAAAGCGTGGAGATCGCATCCGGGAGACCAGCGGCTCTGGAGTGGAGCAGGTCTATGTGTACGAAGTGGTTGGTCCCGGTGATGAACCTTGCTGGCGATGGAGCGATGGATACCGGCAGACGTTGCGAATTCATACAAAACAAGTCGACATGGAGGCCACATGACAGAACAACATCAATATGAACGAGTTTGTCGTCAACATTTTCACGACATCAACGCCAAACTCGACCGGCTCGATGAAGCCGTCCGTGGGAACGGCAAACCGGGGATCAACCTGCGGCTGGAACTTCTGGAAACGGCTGCAGCTTCTCGTCGACGCCTGGCGTGGATCGTCGTCGGCGCGTTCGTGAGCGCCGGAGCTTCGGCAGTCATGCAATTGGTTCAGTTTATTGGGAGACAGTAAGTATGTCGCTCGTTGTCGATGTTGCTGACGCTGTGGTCGCGATGCTCAAAGCTGAACCGCTCAAGCTCGATGCGATACGAGCGTATCGTCCTGAGTTTGAACTTGTGGAACTCAAGACGCTTCGTGTGTCGGTGGTGCCGCGAGGCATTGAGATCACCAGCCTGAATCGGAACGCCAATCAGCACGACGTATCCGTCGATGTCGGCGTCCAGCAGAAAGTCGATCCCAATGATGCAGCGGCACTCGATGCGTTGATGGCGAAGGTCCAGCAGATTGCCGACGAGTTACGTTTGCGACGACTAACGCTTCCCAACGACGGATCGGCAATTTGGGTGAAGACCGCAAACGAGCCGGTCTATTCGCCGGATCACCTGCAAACCAAACAGGTTTTCACCAGTGTTCTGACATTAACTTATCGTGTGGTGAGGTAATCATGAATAACGTTGTCATGTTGTGTGTGGAACTTACCGGGGAGTACCGTCCGTTGTCGGAGAAGCCTCTGGTGGCCAGTGTGGACATCAACACGTCGCCGAACAATGCCGGACCGGTCTTTTTTCGCGGCACCGATGGCCAGGATGTGCCGTGGTTATCAAGTGTTGCAGAATGGCATGCGCTGACCCGCGTGGACCTCTCGGAAATCTACGTTAAAGGTACGCCCGGTGATGTGGTGACAGTGGTCGGAGGAACGTAATCATGCCGTATCGATTCAGTAAAACTGGCGGTTCGTCTCCACCCTCGTCTCCCCCTCCGTTACCGAATCAGCTTCTCGGTGGCATCACCGTCGCCGGCGTCGAGTCCTCGTGGCCATCTCCGATGGCGTACATGATGATCGTGCAGGTTGTCGGTGGTGGGATCATCACACTCGTTGCCGCCGTCGGCGACAGCAAGGTTTACCTTGTCGGAGCGGTGGCACCTGCCAGCATTGCTGGCGGCGGCTTGGCGTGGGTGAGTGATCCTGCCAATTCGATGTATCCTTCCGATACTCCGTATTGGCTACTTTCCGTGACAACACAGAATGGTATGCAACAATGGGTATCGCCAGACCCCACCGGTAGGAAACCGCCCTCAACAATTTCGCAATGGGAGCAGGTACAAGGCGACGACAAAATCGTCTCTCTTGTCAAACTTCATTAGCCCCCCCATTTTCCCTGTGATGTGGTGACAATGTTCGGAGGAACAGAATCATGCCGTATGGTTTTGGTGGTTCAGGATCAGGCGGGGGCGGAGCAGTGACGAGCGTTGCCGGCAAGATCGGTGACGTGACGCTTGTCATTGGAGACGTCAACAGTTTGCAGTCAATGCTTGACGCGAAGGTCTCGAATCCGCTTGCGGCGAATCTCAATGCCGGCGGAAAAGCGATCACAAACATCGGATCGATGAGCGGTGCCGGCAATCTGTTTTCTGTAGACAGTCAAGGCACAGTTTATGCAAACTGTTTTGATGCCTCGCAAGGATACGGGACGAGTTTCCTGGGACCACAAGGCTTTTTCAGCAGCGGTGCGAATTTCGGTGTTGATAGCTATGGCAACGTATCTGCTCGTGGAGCAACCTTCTCCGGCAGCGTATACGCCAACGAGATCATCTGCCAATGGCAATCCACCTTTTACGGCGGAATCGGCTGGGGCGGTGACATTTATGCACCTTACTTCTACGGCGGCAGCTTTTACGGGGACGGCAGCGGGCTGTACAACGTGAACGCGTCGTATGCGGATTACGCGAATAATGCCTATCAGGCTTACAACGCGGATAACGCTTATAACGCTCAATATGCAAACGACTCGTATTACGCTAACCAGGCATACATGCTTAACGGTCCGGCTTCGACGGATTATTCCGGGAATCTTTATGCGTATAACGTCTATGCATACTGTTTTTACGGTGACGGCTCTGGATTGACTGGGTACATCTACGCGAACGGGGCCGACTGGGCTGTCTACCTGAACGGCCCAATCTATACCTCCAACTACGACATCATTTCGAGTGGAGGATGGTCGATCCAAAACAATCACGCTGAATTATACAGTGCGAATTTCGCGGGATTCATCGGATTGAACGGCAGCAATCTCGCGGACAAGGACATCGGCATCACATTCCCACCCTTGTCCTCGGCAAGTCCATCCGCACCCGCTGGAACGGTCTATTTCGATTCGTCTTCGAACACGCTGAAGTTTTTCGATGGAACTTCGTGGAGAACCATTCAAACAATATAAGGAGCAACAATGTCCAAGATTTTTGACGACGTGAACATCACCAAGGAACAATCGGTCGCCGCTCAAATTGACGTGCAGGTCAAAAACGCTGCTCAAATGCTCAAGCGAGCCTACGAAATGATCTTCAGATTGGTCTACCAGAACCCGCAGTTCCGCAAGGCTGACGGTTCGTTCGATATGGATGCCGTCTGTGCGGCCTTTGCCGCCAATACCAAGTTGGGACTGACGCCAGAGCAGCTTAAACAGTTGATCAGGCTGACCAAGGCAACGCTCAACTTATTGCAGCCTGACACCATCACGGATGACGTGTCGGCAGCCACCGTCAGTTTCGAATAAATATGGAGCATCCGTGATTAACGCCAAGGCAAAGATAAAGTTCGATGCAAAGAAAGTGATGGCGGCTGCGAAGCGTGGCAATATCACCAGCCTCGGCCACGCGGCTGCGGTGATCCGACTGGTGGCGAGGCACTCGATCAGGAAATCGCCGAAGAAGTCACGGGCAGGGGCACCGCCAAATACCCGCAAAGGCCGCTTGCGGAGTGCCATCAAATATGCGGTGAGTAAATCGCCGCCGGGTGCGGTGATCGGCCCGGATGTCGAAGTCGCCGGCACCAGCGGGAAGGCTCACGAGTTCGGCGGGCGCTATAAGAAGCAGCGTTATGACCGTAGACCGTTCATGAAGCCCGCACTGGAAAACGTTAAACCCAGGCTCCCCAAAATATGGGCCAACAGTGTGAAAGGATCATAAATCATGGGAATTAAGTTCGGCCTTGATGCTAAGTTGTATTACTGCGTCGCCGGCATTGGTGGTACGCCCACCTGGATCGAGTTGACCAACGTTAAAAATGTCACGCTCTCGCTGACTAAAGGCGAGGCAGACGTAACCACCCGTGCGAATAAGGGATGGAGAGCAACGGCGGGAACTTTGAAAGAAGGCACCATCGAGTTCGAGATGATCTGGGATACAAGCGATACCGGATTTGTTGCGGTCAAGAATGCATACTTCAATAACTCGATCATTGGTATCGCCGCGATGGACGGCCCGATCACCGGACCGGATTCCAATGGTAGCCAGGGCTTGTGGGCGGATTGCATGATTACCGACTTCTCGCGTGACGAGCCGCTCGAAGAGGCGCTGGGCGTGAAGGTCACCGCCAAGCCCACGTATTCGACCAATCCGCCAATCTGGAAGACGGTCGGCAGTGCGTAATCGCCTCCCTCCTCTGCTTTAGAAAACCTGAAGCTCAAACTGTACTTTGAACGGAGAGTGCAATGAAAACCTTTGTCGATAACGCCGGGAGAACCTGGACGGTTTCCATCAACGTGGACACCGTCAAGCGTGTTCGCAGTTTAACGGAAGTGAACCTGCTCGAAATCATCGAAGGGAAACTGCTGAACAATCTGATCGGCGACCCAGTGCTGCTGTGCGATGTGATTTACGCGGTGTGCAAACCAGAAGCGGACACCAAGAATGTCAGCGACGTGGATTTCGGGCGGGCGATGGCGGGCGACGCCATTGACGGCGCGACGACGGCGCTGCTGGAGGATCTGGTCGATTTTTTCCCTCAGGGCCGGCGGCGGGTGCTGAGCAAGGCGCTGGCGAAACTTCGGAAATTCGAGACGGCGGCGCTGCAGACAGTGGAAACGCGGCTGGAAAGTCCGGAACTCGAACGGCAGATGCAAGCGGCGCTGGCAGAACTCGAAAGCGGGGGCGGGGGGCCGACACTGCATGGGAGCTTATCTGGCAGTGTGCCGGAATCCTCGGCATCAACCCCGGTCGATTCACGCTCCGCGAACTGATCGACATGACGCAATCGCGTCAGGAAGACAACTGGAATCACACCGCGGCGCTATTAACGATGTTGGCCAACGTCAACCGCGACCCCAAGAAAGGTCGGGCATTCAAGCCCGCGGACTTTCATCCGGCATTCCCCACACGGCGAAAACACACTGAATCGAAACCACCCGCCCCGCTCAAGGGCGACATCACAATGTTGAAGTTTTTTGTCTAACTAATGGAGGTCACATGAAAACGAAATTCAAAATCCTCATCGCGGCGATCCTCACGGCAGGCATGGTTGCATGTAATGGGGTGCAACTGAGTGCCACCTATTCTGAGCGTCTCGACACCGCCGCCGCTGCCGCCGCCGAAAGCTACCGTCGTATTCAGATTCCGGAAGACCAGGGCGGCCTCACCCGCGCACAGGCCGGACAGGTGCTCGGCGGACTCTCCGACTTCCTGCAATTGTTCCGTGACGCCAGAGATGGCAAAGCATCGCCGAGTTCGACCCCCGTCACGAAACCATAACGACGGAAATTAGCCGCTGATGCACACGGATAAACACAGATGAACATTGATAGTTTTCAATGACGAAAGGGAAATGCAATGTCGGATACAGTCCTCAGAACTATCGTTGAACCTCTCACTGAAGCGACAACGCTGGCGGTTCAGGAGATTGTCGAACGGGTAACGGCGAAGTTGGGCAAAACTCAAGCAGCCGCGCTCGCGCCGGTGATCGCCCAGTATGGCCCGGCCTTCGCCGCGATGACCGCCGCCGATATTTGGGCGTGGATTGAGTTGGCAACTCGGGGTGATCCCTACAAATCCTACGCCGCCATTATCGCCAGACTTCCCAACCAAGAACTCGCGGACGAGTGGGCGGCGATCAACCAGAAAATGCAAAGCGCGAACATTCAGAACGCGGCGACTGTCGCGTGGCAGCGCGATGCAATCGGTGCGTTGCTCAAGGCTCTCGTCGCAATTGCGGCGACGCTGGTGTTTGTTTAGGCGGCGGCGCAGGTAAGCAAGCGGCGGCTGACACCGCCGGATGGATTTTAATGAAAGGTATCAATATGGAAGCTGTAAGAAAGACACTTCAAGGTTGGAAGACCTATATCGTCGGCATCATCGCGATCCTCGGCGTACTGGTCACATTCGCCGACGGCTCCTGCGAGATCGGCACGGTCATCCAAACCGTCGCAACATCCATTCTCGCGATGACGGTGCGGGCCGGTGTACAGAAAGTGCAAGACGCGACAGACGCGGAGTAAGTGCGGCGATGACGAACGTCACAAACATCGAGATTTTCGTAGCGGTGCTTGGGGGGCTGGGAAGCCCCCAAACCGGCGACATCGCCGTTGCGCTATCGCAGCTTGATGGTGTTCGCGTCTGGACATCATCGCTACGTCTCGATCAGTTCCGCGCTGATGTCAACTTAGCCATTCGTCTTTTTCCAGCGGAGAAAGTGGTGCTGGTCGGGCACTCGTTCGGCGCTCAACGCGTATTGGACGTATGCAATGGAGTTTTCTTCTATGGCATCCGAGTGGATTATCTCGCGTTGATTGATCCAGTGGCATTCGAACCCTTCTGGTCGCGGACGTTGAATTATCCGACGGGAAATGCGGCTCCGAAAATCTGCGACATCTTCCGGGCCGCCAACTCGTTCCCCGTCTTTCCCGCCACCATCGTCGGCGGTCCTGATCCTATCGTGATTGCCGGAACCACCCACAATTCGCTGTGTCACAATCCTTCGGTAATCGCTTCAATCGTCAACCGCGTCGCGAAGTTGCAAGGAGTGTAAATCGTGGCTTCGTCTCAAGGCATCAAAGCTGGCAGCGCTTTCATCGAGTTGCTTGTGAACGACAAGTCGCTCATCAAAGGGCTGCAGAGAGCTGGTGCAAAGCTCAAGGCATTCGGCAATTCTGTCGCTGATCTTGGCAAGAAGATGGCTATGATCGGCACCGCCGTCGCTACACCGTTGGTCGGTTTTGCCAAGGTCTTTGCATCCGGGAGCAAGGAGCTTCAGACGCTTAGCCAGCGGACGGGTATCTCGGTCGAAGCGCTCTCGGAGTTGGGTTACGCCGCGTCGATCTCCGGCACCAATATGCAGACGCTCGAAGGCGGCATCAAGAAAATGCAGCGGACGATCTACCAGGCGGCGATTGGATCGAAGACGGCGACGGCGGCGCTTGCGCAGTTGGGGCTGACCGTCGATGATCTGCGAGGATTGTCGCCGGATGCGCAGTTTAAGCTCATCGCCGACAAGCTCACCGCCATCCAAAGCCCCGCCGTTCGCGCGGCGATGGCGATGGCGATCTTCGGTAAGTCCGGCATGGACCTATTACCCATGATGAGCCGGGGGGCTGCCGGAATTGATGCGATGCAGGAGGAGGCACGGAGGCTCGGATTAACGTCTTCGGAAGCCAGCGTCGCTATTGGCGTCAAATTGGCCGAGGCGCTCAGTACGCTCTGGATGGTGCTCAAGCAGGTTGGCGCAACGCTGGGGGAGGCGGTAGCGCCGCTGCTCACAGTTGTTGCCAACCGCATCATCGACATCGCGGTCAAGGCGATTGCATGGGCGAAGCAAAATAAGGAACTCATCGTCACCATTTTCAAGGTCGCTGCCGGCGTGGTCGCGGCGGGCATTGCACTACTCGTGCTGGGTAAGACGATTGTGTTGTTGGGTGGCGTGTTCGCGGCGTTGGCGGCGACGGTGGGCATGGTTTCCGCGATGACCGGGATGCTTGGTGGGATCATCGCGGGGCTGCTCTCGACCATCGGCCTTGTGGTGGCGGCAGTGGCTGCGCTGGGGACATACCTTATCTATGCATCGGGAATGGGCGGGAAAGCTCTATCCTGGTTGGGCGAGCGATTTGCGGAATTGTCGTCATTTGCGACCGAAGCCTTCGGCGGAATCGCCGACGCGCTCGCCGCCGGGGATATCGCACTGGCGGCGAAAATTCTGTGGCTGACGCTCAAGGTCGCTTGGCAGACAGGGATCAGTGCCCTCGAAACCTTGTGGACTCAATTCAAAGGCTCATTCGTCAATATCATTCAGGGGGCATTCTACGGAGCGCTGGCTGCGTGGGAGATCTGTCGAGGCTCACTCGAAGTCGCATGGGTTGAAACAACCGCATTCCTGTCAAAGACGTGGACGAGTTTTACAGCGGGCTTTCAGAAGACGTGGAATTCCGCGATCAACTGGACGACGAAACGGCTGCTGGAATTGTGGAGCCTGTTCGACGACAGCTTCGATGTGAACGAAGCAAAGAGCATGGCGGATCGGGAACTTGCGGATACGAATAACCAGATCGAGGCCCAGAAGAAACAGGCCCTTACACAGCGAGAAAACCAACGCAAGCAGGAGCGTAAAACTGCAGACGATGCGTATAACTACAACATGACGCAGATTGGTCAGGCCGCTATTGACGCCGAGGACAAACTCGCCAAAGAGCAGGCGGAGAAAATCAAACAATCCAATGAAGAACTGGAAAAAGCGAGAGACGAGTGGCGTGACGCGATCGGCAAGGCCCGCCAGGAACGGAAGATGAAAGAGGCACAGGGGCCGGATCGACTCGAACCGCCGCCAGCGATCTCCGATTACCTCGAAGGTTTGGGGACGGCGATTGAACAGGCACAGAAGAAGACCATCGGTGTGCGCGGCACATTCAATGCGATGGAAGCTGCCGGGATGGGTGGCGGCGGTGTGACAGATCGCATCGCGAAGGCGACGGAAGAAACAGCAAAACACACGAAGAAATTGGTTCAACAAGGCAACGATGACGCGGAATTCGACTGACGGAGTTTGCATGGCTACGGTTGTTACGGAAAAATTTGAGAGCCGTCAGGCGACGATGGGTGACAATGAGTCCGTCGAGCTTGCGTACAACATCGCGGGCAGCGATGACGATGCCGAGGTCCGTTCGGCCCTTTTAGCTACTTCCCCAATCTGGTTTTGTAATTTGATTCGCCAGAGTGCGACGGTCGAGCCGGTCGGGGAAAATCTCTGGGAAGGCAGGGTCAAATATGGCTTGTGGCAAAAGCAGCCGCCCGCTGGCGAATCCGTTTTCTCCTTCGACACCGGTGGTGGGATGCAGCACATCACCCAGAGTCGTCAAACTGTCGGACGTTATCCCAACAATGCCCCGGATTTTGGTGGAGCCATCGGCGTCACGCACGATGCCGTCGAGGGCGTGGATATCACGATTCCCGTGTATCAGTTTTCCGAGACGCATTATTTCCCGGCGGCGGTGGTGACGTGGCCTTACAGAGGGCAGCTTTTCTACCTGACCGGCAAAGTCAACAGCGCTTCGTTCCGAGGTTGTGCGGCTGGCGAGTGTCTGTTCTTGGGAGCCAGCGGTTCACGGCGGACCCAGGGGCAGAGCATCTTCGATGGGGACTGGGAAATTAGCTTCAAGTTTGCTGCCAGTCCGAATGCGACGGGATTGCGGGTCGGCACAATCAGCGGGATCAACAAACGCGGCTGGGAGTATATGTGGGTGCGTTACCAGGACGCCGAGGATGAAGATGCCAAGGAGTTAATCAAAAAGCCTGTGGCGGTCTACATCGAGCGAGTTTATGACTCGGCCAATTTCGCAGGCCTTGGAATTGGGAGCTGATAGATGGCGGCGATGGGCGATCCAATGAAAAAGGTCCGAACCGGCGATAAGTTACGTATCCCGGCAGCGACCTTCAATGCTTTCATCGACACGACGCGAGCGTTTCAGGCGTCCCAGCGGAACATCAGCTCGACGCCGCAGTCGGCGGTGCGATCCAGCGGGATCGTGCTACCTGCTCGCGACCGAGGCCGACAAGGTTATTATGTGCAAGCGCTCCGGCAAAACCCACCTCGCACCAGGCGTCGTAATTTTTCGGATCGTCGATCACGATCAGGGCGTTCTTCATGATAGTTTTGAGCAAAGTTTCGCAGAGGCCGTCGGTTACGTCAGTATTCAAGGTGTTGGTGAAATATCGTTCGAAGATATGACTCATCATGTCGGCCACGCCAGCCGGTGCCGACCGCCTCGGCTGCTCCGCGAGTATCGCCATCCTCAACGAAACCACCGCAAGGTAATATTCAGGCAACCATGAACTTGTAACGACTCATTTTCACGTCGTGCTGTTGTGCTTATACTCCTGTGGTACAATCACAGCTCAGGTCTACTGGATGTTGTGTGATCGTTGTTGTGTGGCACAGCATTTAGGTAGACTCGGGATGATCGCAGACAAGGGAACTTATATGGAAGTAAATCGGCTCTATAATCGGGACTGCATCGAGGGGATGCGCGAGATTCCTGAAGGGTCGGTCGATTTGGCGTTCGCCGACCCGCCGTTCAATATCGGTTATGACTACGACGTTTATGAGGATCGCCGAGCTGCTGACGAATATTTGGAGTGGACGCGTCAATGGGGAGCGGCCCTCGTCAAGGCTCTGAAGCCCGACGGCACATTTTGGCTGGCCATCGGAGACGACTTCGCCGCCGAACTCAAGCTGATTTTTCAAAGGGACTTGAAACTGACCTGCCGGAGCTGGGTCATTTGGTATTACACGTTTGGGGTCAACTGTAAGTTCAAGTTCAGCCGCAGCCACACGCATCTTTTCCACTTCATCAAGAATCCCAAAAAATTCACGTTCAATGGCCAAGCGATCCGCGTACCGTCGGCCCGGCAGTTGGTTTACGCCGACAATCGCGCGAACTCGACCGGGCGTTTGCCGGACGATACGTGGGTGCTGCGTCCGCAAGATTTGCCCAACGGGTTTGGTCCTGAAGAAGATGTCTGGTATTTCCCTCGCGTTTGCGGAACGTTTAAGGAACGTGCCGGCTGGCATGGCTGTCAGATGCCCGAGCAACTCCTCGGCCGTATCATCAAAGCCTGCTCCAATCCCAAAGATTTAGTTCTGGATCCCTTTGCCGGCAGCGGGTCCACGTTAGCGGTAGCCAAGAAACTTGATCGCAGCTTCATTGGGTTTGAACTCTCCAAGAATTACGCGGACCAGATTCAGGCTCGTCTCAAAACTGTCGAGGTCGGCCAACCGCTGTCGGGTGCCGAGGAACCCAAAGTCTCGGCCCCCAGCACGAGCAAGGGCAAGAAGCGACCGGAGTTTACGACGCCACCACCCCCGTCGCCCGCCCCAGTGGTTTTTCGCACGAAGCCCGATGATGTGAATCGCGGTATAGTCGAGGCTTTCTTCGCTGCTCGGGATGGCTTTCCTGTAGATCGACTCATTGCCGATCCATATCTTAACGCAAGTTTTGTCGATACTTGCCAGCGTTTGGGCTTGCCGGGTAAACCGGTCGAATGGAACCGTCGTTTGATGAATTTACGCAAGGCAGGTTATTTCAAGGGACTGCCGCGCAGCAAAGTCACGACGTTTCCCTTGGAAGAAGCTAAATTTCAAAAGTACAAATATGCATGTGAGATCGCCATTCAAAAATTCCAAGTCGAAGGTTCTCCCTTGGATCGGGTGCTCTGTGATCCGGCATTAGCAGCCCAGTTTGATGAATGTGTGATGAATATGATCCCTGAGTCGCTTACTTCACTGATGGTTCGGTGGTTCGCGTTGCGGCTACGTAAGCAGGCTTGGAGTTACCGCCGCCAGGCGCAGCAGATCACAGAGCCAGTGAACATCGCACGGAACTACAAAAGCCCATTTGATCTTGCCCACCTGAAACGCGCGCCGACTTCAGCGGGGTTATATTGGTTACGTGCGGGGAACGACCACCCTCTCTATGTGGGCGAAACCCCTAATCTGCGAGAGCGCCTCGAACTACAGTTCACGGCAACCGGGTTCGACTACTGGGGAACCGACCGCCGGAAGCTGGAACTGGGATACCGCTCAGTTGAACAACCTGAGCTCACGCAACCAAATCAATCTATTTGGATCGGAAGATGGAAGCCGCTTGGTAATCTCGCCAGTCTGGGGCTCGTCGCATGAACGAACAGGTTCTTCAGGCATTCTTACAGGTCCGCGACGGTCGTTCGCCAGATGTGGTCGTCGCTGATCCCGACCTGAATTCCCGGTTCTTGGCCGCTTGCCGTGCTGCCGGTGCTGAAGGCACGGACGTTGAGCTCAACCACTGCCTCTACAATCTGCGCAAGCAGGGTAAGCTCAAAGGTCAACCGATGCCTGTATCAAGACTGGCGGTGGCAAGGAATGTGAACTAGGCTGGCAAACTACACCGAAACGGCAAACTACATCACAATGCGCACGATTCCCCGGTGGTGGGTCCAAACGCTATAAAACAAGGGGTTTTGAGCGAACTTCGAAGGGCGTTCGAATCGTGCGCATCGCACGCCTATCGCTCGCGGATTTCGGACATAAGATACGAAGTTGCGAACAAAAAGAGCTGGTAAAAACACTGGGCAAAAACAAAACCACGCAGAACTGAACTGCGTTTTCAATCAGCATCGCGAATTCGGATCGAACTCGCAAGAATTTGGCCTGGCGTCTGGCCAGCTTGTCTGCCGGAGCGGCTGGTTCGTAAGGTTGGTCGGACCTTGGCCCGACGCCCGTCTCTTGGCGGCTTCCAGCAAACCCCGACGGTGGCTTCGCGGGTTTTGGTGATGGCGACGAGCTTGGCGTAGTCGCCGGTGTCGAAGGTCATTGTGCCACCAGACTGCGTAAACACAGTGACTCGTTTGCCGTTGACGAGTTCAAGTTCATTTCGCAAGGCATGGATTGTTTGTTGCGGCGTTCCTTCTATGATGCCACCGGCGATGATGCGGTTCACGTCGGCATTGCTTACGCCCAGGTCCGCCATGCGAGTCAATGCACGGAGCGCTTGAGCATGCATGGAGTCTGCAGCCTTGAACAGATCGTCGCCGGTTTGGGACATCCACCGGTGATCAGTGCGATGAGACTTTTGATCTGCCTGGCCTTGAGCCGAGGTTCGGGCCTGGGGCCGCGTTTGCGGGAGACCAACGCTCCATCGCCTGAGTTCTCGACGGCGGCCAGCCAGGCGTCGATGGAACTGCGAGAGACATGGAAGGTCACAGCCGCGTGCGACTTTTTCATGCCTTGATTGCTGATAGCATGCACCACGCGTCTTCGAAGTTCTTCCTGTGCTGACGGCGACAATGTACGTGTATCGTTCACTCTCATGAGAGTATATACGAATCGAAATCCATTTTCGCTCGGCGATTATTGGTTTAGCTCAACGTTTTCGACGCGGCGTTGGCCGCTTTTGATCGGCGGCGCAGGGGTGATCGTTGGTTCGGATTCGCCGGCGGCGAGCATGCGGGTGATGAGGCGGTTGCGGAGGATGTCGGAAAGTGGACGATGCGATTCGTAGCCGACGAGGTTGGTTAGCTCGTACGGATCGGCATAAAGATCGTAGAGACATTCCTCCACGTAATGCGTTGAATTCATGTCTTTCCAGCCGTTCTTGTCGGGGGCGGTGACGCTGTATTTCCAGCGGCTGGTGCGGATGGCACGGGCGACTTGCGATTCGCTGATCTGCACGAAAACGTCATCGGGCCATGTGTCGGCGCGACGCTGCACGAGCGGTAAAAGGGAACGCCCTTGCATAGTCGAGGGGATTTCGATTCCGGCGACGTCGAGGAGTGTGGGCGGGAAGTCGATGAGGCTGACGAGTTGCGGCAGGCGACCGCCGTTCTGGAACAGGCCGCCGCCGCCAAGAGCGCCGGGTACGCGGATGGAACTTTCGTGGCAGGAGCGTTTGTACTCGCTGTTGCGGGTTTTGAAGTGGCAGGCATGGTCGGAGGTGAAGAGGATGGCGGTGTTGTCCCAGAGGCCGAGGCTTTTGACAGATTCGCAGAGTCGTCCGAAGGCTTCGTCGAGACGGCGGCACATGCCCCAGTAACCGCCGAGGTCGCGTGCGCTGGTGCCGCCGAGAGCCTGGAGATCGGGGGGAGTCCAGCGGCCCTGGTAGCGCTCGCGGTAGCCGTCGGGGGCGGGGTAATCATCGCGATGATTCTGAAAGTGCGGCTCGATGTAGGAAACGAAGAGGAAAAAAGGATGCGATTGTTCGCGATCGATGTAGCGAATGGCGGCGTCGGTGAGGGCGTCGACACGATAGCCGGGCAGGCGAACGCGCTTGCCGCCAGCGTCGAAAACATTGCATCGGTAGGCGTCGGAGGTGAATTCCAAAACGTTGGAGGCGAGCCAGTAATCGTATCCGCCGCGTTGCTCGGGAGCCACCGGTCCCATCGATTCGCGGCTGGCCAGGTGCCATTTGCCGATGTAGCCGGTGTGGTAGCCTGCGTCATGGAAGTATTGTCCGAGCATTTTGTGCGAAGGGTCCGGGAGGACGTCGTTGCGGTAGGCGCCGCTGGCGGTGGCGTAGAGGCCGGTTTGGAGACAGGCGCGTGCCGGGCCGCAGACGGGTTGGCAGGTGAAGGTGTTAAACAGGTGTGTGCCTTCGGTGGCGAAGCGATCGAAGTTGGGGGTGAGATCGAGCGGGTTTCCGTGCAGGCCGATGCTGTCGTGACGCTGCTGGTCGGTGAAGAAAACGATGACGTTGGGGCGAGCGTTGGGCATGTTGTCCTCCGTGGCAGGCATTGTAACAATGGTGAGTCGTCAAGTCGTTCAATCGAAAGAAGGGGTGTATGACACTTTACTTCGGGCGGCTAATACTACAACGCTACGAAAGCTCAAGATAAAAGCGGTTGGAGGCCGATGGTGACTTTCAGGAACTGGTTTTCTTAACTGTTTTTCTGGAAGGAGCCAAGCATGAAAGCAGACACGATTCTCAGG
>Ga0123357_10002508_pt1 | contig 20538 bp, 16 predicted proteins | sample TergutEmb28metaG_FD_89873 | JGI IMG/M metagenome (GOLD analysis project Ga0123357, IMG submission 89873) | Embiratermes neotenicus P4 segment gut microbial communities from Petit-Saut dam, French Guiana - Emb289 P4 | ecosystem: Host-associated > Arthropoda: Insects > Digestive system > Gut ... | reverse complement strand
GTGCCACACAGTGCATGTTGTGTTGTAAACAGCTAGTGTTTCAGTACATGTTTTTAGTGTACCTCTAGATTGCAGTGCCACACAGTGCATGTTGTGTTGTAAACAGCTAGTGTTTCAGTACATATTTTTAGTGTACCTCTAGATTGCAGTGCCACACAGTGCATGTTGTGTTGCAAACAGTACATGTTTTTAGTGTACCTGTGGATTGCAATGCCACACAGTGCATGTTGTGTTGCAAACAGTACATGTTTTTAGTGTACCTGTGGATTGCAGTGCCACACAGTCCCCACCAATCTGTGTATGTGTTTCTTTTCTGACATGCTCCTTGATATGATAACCCTAATAGTATTTGGTGAGGGGCATACATTATGAAGTTACTTTTTTTTAATATCTTTTAATTCTCCTGTTACTACCTTTATCTTTGGCTCAATTGTCATCTTCAGCACCCTATTCTTGCTACCCTTGGTCTGTGTACCTCCTTCAGTGTTAGAGGCCAATTTTCATACCCACATAAAACAAATTATTTGAATTTTAATCTTTATGTTTATTGGTAGCAAAGAGGAAGACAAAAGGTTCTGGACAGGATGGTAGCTAGTATTCCCAGAGTTTAGTCTGTTCTTTACTTCTTCATGCATGGAATTTTGATTTTTTTGCTGTTATTCCTAGTTATGTGAGCTTTACACTTTGTCAGAGGACCTTGTAGCTATGTGGAAGTCAGATTTGTCCTGTATTCTGTTCACAAGATATGAACATACACGTAGTTTTATTAGCATTCACTTCTAGACCAACCTTCCTCCAAAGACCAGTAAAGCTAATGTGTCCCATTCAATTTCCATCCCTGATGGTTTACTTGGACCTTCTTAAAAGCATACGTATTCTAAAGCAAAATTAAAAAGCAGTGGTGATAAACACCTTGTTTCAGACAACTCTTGACAGAAAATTTATCAGAGAGTTGTTTATCAATCTAGAATTTACTGCAGGTTTTATTTAAGCACTTTTCAAGTAATCTACCTAGTGTTATAGGTATAGGGGTGACCAAACTGCATGAGAATATTGTGCAACACTTGCCCTCTAGCTGAATCATAGGCATTCTTGAAGTCTGTAAGTAACCAATTTACTGCCTCACTGTTTTGCCAATTTTTTTGCAGCATTTGACAAATGCAGAATATATGATCAGTAGTGTCTCTGTTATGTCAGAAGCTACAGGGATGATCCCCAATACATTCACCTATGTATGGAGTTAAATGACAGAGGAATGGTAGAAATCACCTTTCGATAGACTAGGAAAAGAAAATTGCTATATTTTCCCAACAGCTCTCTTGTGTGTTTCTAGTTTATGTGAACTATGTAAATATGTTTTAAGTGAAGTGTTTGCTTTATCTTCAGTATTAGAAAATGTTTAGTGTCATCTTGAATTGTATGATAAAAGTACAAAAAATATCAAAACATTGTGAATGTATTTTTTCATTTGTGTCTTTTGACAGAATATCATTGCATATGAATACCTGCCAGCCTTCATGGGAGAAGGTTTGCCACCATATGAAGGTTACAAGCCAGATGTCCACCCAGGTGTAAGCCATGTTTTTCAGAGTGCAGCATTCAGGTTTGGACACACGATGATACCACCTGGGATCTACCGACGTGATGGGGCCTGTCACTTCAGAGAAACGCCCATGGGCTTCCTTGCACTTCGCCTTTGTTCAACATGGTGGGACTCCAGTGTAAGTGAAAATGTATACAGAGCAGAGATTCTAAATGAGAAGTGTCTGTTACAAAGTTTGTTTGTTAATGAATTTATTAAGGCTGTATCTATTAACCATTTGATGCCTAACGACCACTATAGTGGTCGTACCACACCGCTAAACTCTAAACGTTGCATTTTATGTATTTATTCAACAAATATATGTACTGAATATTTTAAACATGGTATATACTTTCCGTTTTTTTTTTTCTCTCCAAAATGCAGTTTGTTTCATAATTCTAACTTATTTGGCTCCAGTTTTATTCACATTTTATATACAGGGTGTGTTAAAATTTAAAAAATAATTCCGGCGCCGAAAGGTTAATATGTACAGTGAATCATACCATCCAAACAATACATAAAAGTTAAGGCTATGAAGATATTGTAGGTTCGTCCTGCATATCATGAACCTGGATATTCTAGATTGTACTTCTGTATTACTCACTGTAATGTCGTTGTTTTGACCTGTGAATGATACTAGGAAACTAAGATGAGACCATGTGGTCCTGTCTTGTACTGTTGTGCATATCACCCACATCTCAGCCAAAATCTGTCTTTCATTAGGTGAGGTCAATGCCTTTTATGTTGTATGGAGTGAGACTCCCCATCTACCATTTAATGTATTTTATGCTGTATGGAGTGAGACTCCCCGTCTACCATTTAATGTATTTTATGCTTTCAAAGTTGTTGGTGTTTTATTAAAAATGAACTTTCATAAATTTTGTGCTTTTAGGGTATTTTGTAGATACTTGGAACAAAATAGGCATTTTATATTGAAAATAAATTCTGTTGTTTGTGATTTTTATGTGTGTGAGATTGTTCTATTGGTCCTCATTTATGAACATCTTAGATTCTTCTTTTGGTGGATGACATCGCATGAAAGGGACATGAAGTCTGAGTGCAAATTATGTGGGACACAAATGTTTAGTTTATATATTGAAACTTGTGTTGGAATTGTTTCCAGGATGTGCTGTCAGACAGCACTGTTGAAGAATTGCTGCTTGGGATGTCTTCGCAGATAGCAGAACGAGAAGATACAGTATTGTGCTCTGATGTGAGGGATAAATTGTTTGGTCCAATGGAGTTCTCAAGGAGAGATCTGGGTGCTCTGAATATAATGAGGGGCCGGGATAATGGTCTGCCAGATTACAACACTGTAAGGTTTGTGTCTGTGTTGGTAACAGGTACACTTGTGAGGATGTACTGGATTTAGAGGGCAGAGGACACAGTGATAATCAGCCTGTTTATCTTATAATTTTGTTTCAACGTCCTCAACTTTTTTCCATGGACACCATTGTGTGTTTTCGGTGTTATGTGTTTTATTTAACAATGCTACCAATTGCGAAGGTTATATTGTGTTGGTGGGCTGGAGCATTGGCCTCCATGTTGAGAGACTAGTGACTAACCTTGTGACAGTGGAAAGTGACTGTGCTGCATGCCAGAGAGAGAGTTTAAATGTTGTGCTTACCCATGTGTTCCATTTCTAATAGGTCTTATTTCCGCTTGCCAAGAGTAAAAGAATGGATTGAGATTAACCCTCCTCTGTTCAAGAAGCAACCAGAATTGCTGGAGCTCCTTTCTGGAGTTTATGATAACCGCTTAGACAACGTGGATTTATATGTTGGGGGAATGTTTGAGTCGAAAGATGGACCAGGGGAGCTGTTCAGAGCCGTTATCAAGGAGCAGTTTACACGCATACGTGATGCAGATCGATTTTGGTTTGAGAACACAGAGAGTGGGTGAGTCACTGGGACAAGGCAGGAGAGCTGACAGCCAGTAACTATAATACTTGGATACAAAAAAGAAAAATATTTCAGTGATGAGATGAGAAAAATATATGCCTGTAACATATTTTATTGCAACTGGTTTATTCCAGGGAAAGAAACAGTTTGTTGATTGAAAAATGTTAAAAACACTTTTTGGATTTTAAAAGGCATTGGTAGGACTCATGACCCATTTGAAACTAAGACATACCTTACCAGTCAGCCATTTGTGACACTCTTTCTGCTTTTGTGTACAGGATATTTACAGATGCAGAAATTGAGGAAATTCGGCAAGTGACACTATATGATGTCATTATAAATAGCACAGATGTCAAGCCTGGTGAAATACAGAAACGTGTGTTTTTCTGGGTGAAAGGTGATCCTTGTCCGCAGCCGGTACAACTTAATACCAGTCTTCTAGAACCATGCAGACACCTGCAGGGTTATGACTACTTTGAGGTAGGTCTTGGAGTTGTATGAAGTTAAGGCTGGAATGATGTCCTTAGGGCTTTTTACTTTTTAATTCTGACATGCAAGTTTGAAATTGCATGTTTTTGAAAATAATATTGAGATATGCACTGGATTTACCTGCAAGGCCAAAACTTTTCATAGCTTATCATCTGGAAAATGGCAATCACTTTTAGTCACATACAGAGTTATCCCTTTAGTTGCACTGTGGTATAAATTGAAAATCTGCCCCGGATGAAGGAGTTTTAAATTTGAAGTACCATGCAGTGCACTCAGTGTGATGCACAGAGGTGAACCACTTATGAGAGGGTAAAGACTGTACAGTGCACATAGGCCAGCATTGAAGGGTAAAGTACATTCTTTACAGGTAAGCCTATTATCCTGTGAAAATTGAGGATTGCAAAGAGGGTCTTGATGATATGCTGGGTCATCTTATGTTTCAGTAAATATCGAAGTGTATTGCTTCATAAAATTAAGAAGTTTCTTTACTGAAGGAATTGCAGATATTGGACGAGTCTGTTTGGAATTTTATGGCAGTTGGCTTACAGTCTGGAATTCATAAGACAGGCAAATGGAGATTATATGACTGCAGCAGTGTTTCTTTTCTCTGTAAACAAACAGTGCTAATGTTCTAACATTCACAAATTTACGTGGCACCCGGATGATGTTTTTCACTAAAGGAAGTTCTATATGGTAGCCAGCTGATGTTTTTCACTAAAGGGAGTTCTATATGTAGAAAGCTGGAACATGCTGTTCTGTAGTCTTACAGTAGTTACGAAAGTGTTGTCTGTAGTACTGGCGCCTGTAAGTGATAACACATACATTATACTGTTGTGGAGAAACAGCTTGGCCCCTTTAGTTATGGAATTGAATTATATCTTTCTGAAAGAAATCATTGGTTATGTATTTTTATGGAACTGGATTAAATGAAACATGGGAATATATCCTCCAAGATATATGTGTACATTTCCAAAATCTTTGCATCTGAGTTCCATTGACATCTGTCATAACTATCATTTTTTTCAGGGCAGTGAGCTGGCCTATATTTATGCATGTGTCTTTCTGGGGTTTGTACCAATTGTATGCGCGGGGGCTGGGTATGGAGTAGTGAAGTTGCAGAACCGGCGCCGGCGCCGTTTGAGGATGCTGCAGGAAGAGTTGAAGAGCAGTGCTGGAGGGAAGACTTCAGTAGACAAGATGGCCGTCAGGGAGTGGCTACATGCTAACCATCGCCGCTTGGTGAAAGTGAAATTTGGACCCGAAGCTGCAATTCACACAGTCGATCGTAAAGGAGAGAAATTACGAACTGTTAATTTTGGAACTTCGGAGGCTCTGACAGTAGAGGAATCCCAGGTGGGTATTTGTACACACAGTTCAGTTTAGGGAATGTCCTTTGTTAGCTTTCTTTTCTTCCTCTGTGGGAAGGACAGCAGCCTTTGAGATTGCTTGAGCATGGAATATGGCAGTAAGGTTTTCTGCAAGGGTGCCCACCCAGATGCCAGCCTTTTTGATTTCCTGTGACCAGTATGGTGAATGTATGAACATGTGAAGTGGGAGGCAATGTTGTGAAATTTGTGTGTTTATTTCAGAGAAAATCTCTAAAAGATTGGCTGCTAGGATATGGGGAAAACACACTTGTCAACTAGCGTGCCATTGCCAAGATGTCTGGAAAACATTAAATATGTAGTGTGTAGTTTATTACTTAATATTAGAATATTGATCATTAGATGGGCTTTCATTAGTAACTAGTTTTTAAAGTAATGTGCAAAAGTGTGGTAACAAACACTGATGTAATTATGGACTAGTCCTAATGAATGACTATACAACACGAAAGTATGCTTTGTGAATCTTGTCTGTAACTCCTTGTGTAGCTGTGTATAATAGGTTGTGTAAAATTAAAAACAAAACAAAAAAATTGTGCAAAGCTGATGAGATGGCTAGGTTTTATCAGTTGCTGTAGTATTTTCTAAGATACTACACATAGAGTGAAAGGGGTGGGATTGTGGGAGGGGGTGATGGACAGAAGTGGAGGAGGGATGAATGAATGACTCACTGAAATCATTAAAAGAAGAAGGCACATGAATGTAGGAGAAAGTAAACCTGGTTGATTTTGGAGTAAGTTTATGTTCTGTATGTGTGCTGTGATATGATTGTGTCAGTTATGATTAGGAGAGTGAAATTGCAAGGGTGTGCTGCAGCTGTCAGAAGCTCTTCAAGTGATGGTGTGACTAGACCATCTGCTTGTTATATGAATCTTGTAATTAAACATTTTGAGAATTTTGTATAAAGTTAGGAAACACAGTAGGAATAACAGTTCCGATGATAGTTACAGCAATGGTGATCACTTTAACACGAGAAACTGCTTTTAAAAACAAAGATTCTGATCTAGTTGAATGTGACACTCTGTCATTGGGTGAGTCAGTATCAGTGTTGTGAAGGACCACAGTGTGTTTTACAAAGGAACACACATTATTTTCCCACGTGAATGTTCTTTTTTTTTTTTGATCTCTATACCCTTAAGATAGAGGCACAGCATTCCTTCAAAATGCCAGTAACTACTCACCCATTGCTAGAGCATTACATTGCAGAAGGCTGGTTCCTTCAGCAACAGAGCTCCTAACAATTTAAAGTACCATACTTGTGAGGATGTGAGTCAGTGTAGATCATATACCTTGCCATCTTCACACTGAAGTACTGCATGTAACAGATGTGATATAAGGTGACAAAATACAGCAGAGAAATTTGTGTGAAGACTCACTATGAAGCTGTGAAATCTGTGGTATTGTATGTCTTGTGATGCAGAAAAATGGTTGGACCTTGGTCCATGTAGAATTGTGGCAAGGGTGATATTATTTGGAATTTCGTAAAAGGTAAATGTAAAGTTGACTGTGTGGAGGTCATGAAGCCATGCAGAGGGGAGTGGAGGAAGCTTCATGCATTCTTAACTTTGATGTTAGATGGAGGTGAGTAGGTTGCTTTATGCTATGGCCACTTTACCTCTTAGGGAATGAATACTTGGTCCTCATTAATAGGAGGCTGGATGGGCCGCAGAGCTGATGTGGGTGTTTTAGAGAGGAGATAAATGTCTAGTCTTTTCCAGGAGTCAAACCTTGATTGTCCAACCTATAGCCTAATCACCATACTGACTACTATCCCTTGTAGGTTGAAAAGGTGTGATTCCTGAAATTTCGCTGTATAAGTGAGTGGTGTATTTCATCTGATTTTTTTATTGTAGGACAACAGTGGCAAGAAGAAGTGTCAACTTATTTTAATTCGAGTTCCAAGAGACCATGACCTGGTACTGGAATTTGACACTCTTGCTGCACGACGTAAGTTTATGTCAAAATTGGAAGCATTTCTAAATTCTCACAAGAAGCGGCTGATCAGTGTGCACTCGCCACGTGAGATCATGCTCACAAACGCGGAGACAAGAGAGCGGAGACAGAGGAGACTTGAGCATTTCTTCCGTGAGGCCTATGCTCTAACATTTGGGCTTAAACGAGATGAGAAAGGACGACGTGCACGTTCAGACGGGGAAGAAGACGGGGAAGTGGTGACTGTAATGAGGACATCACTGTCAAAAAGTGAATTTGCCAGTGCACTTGGCATGAAACCTGATGCTGTGTTTGTGCGCAAGATGTTTAATATTGTTGACAAGGATGGTGATGGACGCATCTCCTTTCAGGTAAGATAACAGCATAAAACTGACTTTCATATGATATGAGGAATGTGCAGTTAATACGGTTCTCAAGATATTAAACTTTTGGCGCCGGAATTATTTTTTTAATTTTAGCACACTCTGTATATAAAATGTGAATAACACAGGAACCAAATACCTTAGATTTATGAAACAAACTGCATTTAGAAGACGAAAAAACGGAGAGTATATACCATGTTTAAAATATTCAGTACCTATATTTGTTGAATAAATATATAAAATGTAACGTTTGGAGGTTAGCGGTGCGGTACAACCACTATAGTCATCGTTAGATGTTAAGGTTTAAACTGGAATGGGAAGAACCATACCACCATCACTTTCTGTACTGTCACAGATGAAGGTTAATATCATGTTCTTGCATCCTCCACCATCTTCCAAATTGTTTTCACAAAGAGACCAGACAGTAATGTACTAACACAATAAATTGTGAGTGAAAAGGCTACATATATTCATATCTATAGTTGGGGTAATGCCATATTGTATATCACAAGAGGAAGTTGTCAGAAACAGCATAACTGACAAACGCCATAGACCAGTGTCTTTACTGAGGGGCTAATTGTTCCTTGGCTCATGAAGAGGTTCTGGCATTTCAGGGGACAGAAATGTTCATTACCATGTTTGTAATAGCTCACTTCAAATACTTATCTTGAGCCAGATGAATCCATTTGATACCCTTTCATCCTATTTCTTTAAGACCCATTTTAATATTATCCCCCATCTATGCTTAGGAGTTTCAAGTGGTCTGTATCCAGGTTTCCCCATGAAATCCACACATTCACTTTGCTTCTTCCACAAAGATAGAGAGCAGATAGATGCAGAGAAGTGTAATTAAGGTAATAATAATAATAATAATAATAATAATAATAATGAAAAGGGAACATGTATGTTAATAGACATTGCAATCTGAGAAGACAGAAATGTGATTAAAAAGAAGCCGAGAAGATTCTAAAATATAAGGACCTTACAATAGAAATACAGCGCATGTGGAATGTACAAAAATAGGTGATACTGTACCAGTAATAATAGGGGCGACTGGGACTATTTCAAAGTCATTCAGAAAATACGTGAGCAACATACCAGGAAAACCTGAAGTTAAGGAACCACAGAAAACAGCCATATTGGGCACTGCACACATACTTCAGAAAGTACTAATGTAAAGTACAATAGATTCAACACTGAAACTAACGATATAAGCACCGTGAATAGTAACAACAGAATAGCTGCAACACTGTATTCCCTAGGGACATAGTTTGTCTCAGGAATATAAGTATAAATACCCTGCATGAAGGAGATGATTATGATGATGATGATGATGATGATGATGATGACGACGATAATGCCACTACCATTTCATCTATCTGGAGAAGGCACATTTGCAGTGACAACTGACAGGGAAAAGCAGTTAGCATGGATCCAAATACTAGTCCAGGCACTAACTCACACGTATGTTGACAGAATCACATCAAACATTTGGCTGGCTTGGGGTGGACTTTTGCCTGAAACAGAGGTTTTTATGTGTGCCATCCAAGACTAAGTGGTACTCTACTGAATGAAAGTACCCTGCACTGTAAGGACAGTCCATCAAAGATCTTAGAGAATAATGTGCCATGTTTCCATGGGACTGGGGAACACTTGACCCATAACTGCCCTGACATCACACTCTTTGAGAAAACTAACAAAGTAGTTTATTTAATTTATGTCGGCATACCAAAGTGGGGTAATTTGCAAACATCTTACACCAACATAATGAGAAAATATGCAGAATTAAACATTCAAGTAAAACAACAGTGGCAAGTAGAAGGGACATACACCTGAGCTGTCATTGTATCTGCAGCAGGAGTCATCCCTCACTTCCTGCATGATGTCCTCAGCCAACTAGACTGTGCATGACCATACAAAGAACTATAATCTTAAATACATGCAACACAGTCACAAAGTCCTGAGGTGAAACTATGATTCAGCATAGGTCATATATGTGAAACCTTCACCTTTGTTATCAAATAAATGACGTGGTTTGACGTGACCGTGTTCAACACAAGTTAAAGAGGCAAATAATAGTAATGTTCACCTTGGACATACCATTGTGCTGCATATATTACAAGGTAGTTACCAGTTACCAATCTTCACCAGCAGCACAACTATTTGTATGCTTATTACCATTAAAACTACATTTGGGATTGTAATTTTAATGGTAAGTATTTTAATTGCTGGAAGATGACCTCTGAATGGTCAAAACATGTAGCTGTGTAACTAGTCTGCTAAAACAAAATAGAAAAATAGTTGCGTTGATAGTGACACAACACTGTCTGGTGATAATAATCTGCTTATTGCTGAGTTACATTACAGAGTTTCTGGGAAGTGCTTGCTAACCACAAGTTTTCTGCAGTGCAGTTTGTATTGTAAGTTTATATTGTTAATGAAATATTAGTCATAAATTGCATGTTATTAACCATACATTTATTTTGATTTTCTTTTCTAAGTCTCATTTATACCCTTTAGTGTCCATGCCTTTTTCCACTGTTGCCAATTTCTGATGTGAGGTTGGTCAATTGCCAAAGTATTTTGTCCATGAAGTGGTTATATTTTCACACAACTGGTCACACTTACGGTGAAAGTAAAAATATTTGAAAACACAGTAATTTGCAACAAATATTTAACTGCTGTGCAAAACTGAATTTAAAATTTACCTTCAAAAAAATTAAATTCTGATATTAAGCAGGTCTGGCAAGTGGTACGGTCGGTACATTATGAAAATTTGAGACTTTAGAGTGACACTTGATGCTAGCCAGATCTAGCAAGAGTAGGAATGTACAGGAAAACAGAGGATAGAAAACTGTACCTCCTTGAAGCACTCTGTTCAAAAATGTCCAGACCTGCTCTTGGGCCTACCCAGCTTTCTGTTCATTGGGTACTGTAGGTTCTTTCCCCAGTGGTAAAGTGGCCAGGCTGTGAAGGTGAATGCTCACTTCTGCCTAGTGCTAAGGTTGAGAGTGTATATATACTTCTATTCCACCCTCTATACCTTCACGGCATGGACAGGGACAATTGTACCTTTACCTTTACTGTACCTTTACCCCTACCTATACCTTTTGCCTTTACAATGTCCTAGGTTTAGCCTGATCATAAGTGTTTGCACTTATGTTATGGAGGGTCTGTTAAATGATAAGGTCATTCACAGAACAGTATATGATAAAATGTTTAATTGTGTTGCAGGAATTCTTAGACACAGTTGTACTCTTTTCTCGAGGAAAAACGGAAGACAAGTTGCGAATAATATTTGACATGTGTGACAATGATCGCAATGGTGTTATTGACAAGGGCGAGCTTTCTGAAATGTTGCGCTCACTGGTGGAAATAGCAAGGACCACCAGTCTGTCAGATGAACATGTCACTGAGTTGATAGAAGGAATGTTTCAAGATGCTGGCTTGCAGCAGAAGGAGTTCCTCACTTATAATGACTTCAAGCTCATGATGAAGGAGTACAAGGGTGATTTTGTTGCTATTGGACTGGACTGTAAAGGTGCCAAACAGAACTTCCTTGACACATCTACCAATGTGGCCAGGTATGATACTGACAGCTTAACTTAACACAGAAATGACAGAAATAAAACAGAAATGAATTTGTAACTTCAAGAATATTAAGGCACTGCCCTTACAGAATAGGTGGTCTCTTGAAGGAAAATCTAGATTTAAATCTTTGAAGACCAATCAACTTCATATACATAAAAATAGAATGTATATATATCACAAAGAACACAATGTGATTTCATTGGAAAGACCAATCAGTTAATGCTGTGTAGAGAAACAGTGCTGTTTTAATGACCTAGTTTATTGCACCAACCAAATGCAGTTTTGATTATATGCAAATATTAAAGGCATATCACTTGACATGTTTTGTTACAAGTGTACTATCTTTAGGGAGAACAATGCCAGTTTTAAAAACCAACTGTCAATGCTAACCTGTTATTTACAAAGTTCTTCATTCTGTAGTAACTTCATTTTTATATGAGTTAAGTATAAAAGGTATAGCTTGTACAAGTCTTCGAAATTTATATTTAAAATTTGATTAAAACATTTCTTACATAATTAAATATGATATAAACTAACTAAAATTATTGCTATTGCATTTGGTAATGGAAGTGTCCAGTCATGTGGCGGCACACATGCAGGTCTGTAGTGTGTATCTCAGTCCAAAGTGGATTGGGTCCCTGTGTGTGTGTGTGTGTGTGTGTGTGTGTGTGTGTGTGTGTGTGTGTGTGTGCGCGCGCGCGTGTGTGTGGGTGTGTGAGTTGCGCGCGCGCGCGCGCGTGTGTGTGTGCGCGCGCGCATGCGCGCTGTACCATGCAGCACTGATACACGTGCCCATTTGATGAGGCGTCTGCTAATAACTCTTCTTCCCAGTGTCTGTGCTGTGACAGTTTAACTGTTATGTCACTGATGATTGTAAATTGAACTGCTCACATCTTTCACTGACAGCTTCATGTCTTGGTGATGTGTTTTCTCTTCCTTTTCACCTAATGCATGATGGTCCACTGTTGCATGCCTGCTGCTTATGTTGCTAAAGATTCAGTTCTGTAGGAATGTTATGCAGTGTTGTGTTTTGAATAGTTCCTGTTGTTTCAAACAGTCGAAGTAGCTTTATCTGAAGTTCAAGAACTTTTTGGAAGACCTGGCCTTCGACCCTTTGAAGTGTCAGCAGCTGTTTGTCTACCCAGCAGCACAGCAAACCTCCCAGAAGTCTTAAATAATCTTTATGAACTTGTTGCCTATAGGTTGTTCATAATCATTTTTTGGTATTTTTCTAAATATGTTTTTAGATACACATAATAAAGGTGTTATGGTTTGAGCATATTTCTCACATGTAAATATTCCAGCTTGTTGTGTTACTGAAAGTTGTGCGTGAGGTGTGCTTGAGTTGAGAGAATTTTGGGGAAGAGTTCTGTGCTCTCGAAAAGTTTGAGAAGTGCTGAGTTATGACATTTTTGCTTACAGCTGGATTGTTAAATTACACTGAACCTGTTATTGTGGCCCCTACCTGTGTGCTATAATCTCCAGTTTCCCTGGGGCTGAAATCAGCCTGTATCAAACATTTTTAAGGATCTGATTTATCTGTGCTGTGCAGTTGCTGGGAGAGTAGGGTGAGCAGTTCTTGGTTCTCCAAGGACTGCAATGTCATCATCTTCAAGGATGAAGACAGTTGACTCAATCATAATCAGTAACACCACCCAAAGGATATTAGATCTTGCAAATTTTTTAAGAAAGTGATTTTAGAAAAGTGGTTAAATTATCTAAAATATTTGGCTGTTTGTCTTCATTTGAGACATTTTACAGTATCTTGTGTAATTAGTGAAACACAAGAAAACAAAATCTGTAGACAGCAGTTGATGTCTGTATTTTGTGTTATGTACCTTTATTCATTTCTTGTACCATAATTTGGATTGTGGTTTCATAGAAAGCGGTGGATACTGTTTAACCTGCTTGGGCAAAAGTAATCCTGTATGGCAGTTTTTGGTGTGGACACTCTAGCCAAAGTAAATGAAGTTAAAAAATTTCTATTACATTTAAGCATGGAGCTGTAAACCCACAGATACTTCAGACAGTAACATTTACTGGTTGTTGCAGAATGACAAGTTTTCATATTGAACCAGCACAAGATGGATCTCGCCACTCATTGTTGAGAAAGTGGGACTCTGTCACCACGTTCCTTGAGGAGAATCGCCAAAATATCTTCTATCTATTTGTTTTTTATATTATCACCATCTCACTGTTTGTTGAGCGATTTGTATGTAAGTAACATTTAGTTACTGCCAGTCATACATTGAACACTGACATGAGGTAGGCATGTATGTAATAAATGTGACTTTTGGAAAATCCATCTTCAGATGATGAGTTACTGTTATAATGTCATAACTTTGTTCAGCAGGATTCTATTTTAGAAGCTTATATTTGCATAGCTACAAATGAATTCTCTTCATTTATGGAGACTGAAGATTCATTACTGTGTGTTCATAAGTGCCATTGGCCTCTAATGTTCTGTTGGTGCTCACTAATGCTACACAAAAGTGGTGTTATTATTTGTGTTCATACCAGTAACAAATTGCCAGTCAACACAGCGTTATATCCCCTCAGAGTGTTAACCTCAGATCAACTTATTTTAATGCTGTATGTAGGGACAAATGTTATGTGCCGAGTGTGAAATTTCACAGAAATTGAGGTAAATGTAACATTTGTACTCAGCACCTAACTTCTAGTGATGAAAAATAACTTACTTGCTGTTTTTGGAGAGGAACAATTTCAAATTCTGTATGTGGAAAAAATGTTGCTTCTTCTGTATTGGTAATACTACACCAAGAGGGTAGTGATACTGCACTAAGAGTGTAGTAATATTACACCAAGAGGGTAGTAATAATGCAAAAAGAGGGTAGTAGTACTACACCAAGATGGTAGTAATACTACACTAAGAGGGCAGTAATACTGAACTAAGAGGGTAGTAATACTATACCAAGAGAGTAGTAATACTACACTAAGGGGGTAGTAATACTGCACTAAGAGGAAATGAAATTGAGACGATAAGATCATACTGTATTTGACCATTTTAGATTATTCCTTCATGGCTGAACACACGGACCTAAGGCACATTATGGGTGTGGGTATTGCAATCACAAGAGGCTCTGCTGCATCATTGTCTTTTTGCTACTGTCTGCTGCTGCTCACCATGTCTCGAAACTTGCTGACAAAGCTGAAAGAGTTTTCTGTTCAACAGTATATACCTCTGGATGCACATATCCAGGTAAGCACTTCAGTTTGTGTGTGTGTGTGTGTGTGTTTTATTTAACAGCACTTACAGTTGCTAAGATAGTATAGCATCAGTGGCATGTGAATGAATGAATGAATGAGTATGGTGCATTTATGGAATGACACTGACAGGTCTAAATGAAGTAGCTGGAAAGAAACCTATTTTAGTGTGACACTGTCCACCTCACATTCCACAGCGACTGACCTGATGTTGAACCTGGACCTCCAGGGTGACATGCCACTGGCTAAACACCTGAGCTATGGCACAGACTGGGGTGATTTTAAAGGAATAGAAATGACATAACTCTTAATTTTAGAGGGACAAAAAATATGAAGGAGAAGCATTTAGTTGGATGAAAAAGAAATAAGTTATCTACTGTATGTTGTATCAGGCACTCCTGGTCTGTTAAGAACATTGCTACACTTGTGTGTTTGGTAAGAAATGTGCTTCTCTAAATGTGAACCATAGTGGATATATCCTCTTACTCTAATGGGGAGCACATTTGTGTACTTTCACATGCATGTTTGCACACACACATTTTACACCATGAGTTAATTAATAAAAACCATATGTAGACATGTTGTGATGAGGTCCTGTTGTCAGTGAGAGCATTAACCCTTTAAACGCCGAATTAAATCCCATCTGCCATTTGTTAGCATTATTAGGAACTCACCGTATTCTCCACGTTAGCAAGATAAGGGTTAATTGTGTACTTGAGCATTTTTCTACATCAGGTTGCCTGCCATTTGTTGGTAAGTTTGTCTGTAAGCATATTGTGACATGTAATGACTGTTGCTTTCTTCATTCCACATTAGTAGGAATTCCAGAAGTCTGTTGCTGTCCTATCTACATATGAGAACCGTGCTCTGATTGTTCTGTATAATATAAAACAAAATATGAACAGGAAGTTCAAAATAATGTAGTAGGAAATACATACAGTCTACAGAAGCAAAGTTTGTTAGTGTACATACTGTACATACCCACATTTAAGATGAGAATTTTTTCTAGTTCTATTTCTGCAAAATGGGGGTTGCCACAAAGTTAGCATACAAGATTTGAGGTTCTCACAGTGGTACTGCTGAAGATTCAAATCTTGTGGGATGTGACGTATCATCATTGGGCGAGTAGTTTCTGATGTTCTGAGGGATCGTAGTACCTCTGTGTTCGGGAACAATGAATGAAGGCACATGGTCCTTCAAAATTTTGTGAACTGCTTTGCTCACCACAGAGCGTCCCATCTGAGGAGACTTGAATGTGATGTTACATATGTTCTGTATAAGTATAAGAGTTGCCCTGTTTGCAGGACTATCTCATATTCTTATATATATAAATGGTAATCTGTGTGATTACTGATCATGGGGTTTGTGACCAAGTCATTTGGAGTAAAATTTCTTTCACATTTTGAGGTTTATAGAGGTCATCCTATGTTCTGCTGTAATGCTTTCCTTCAATTACAAGAAAGCTAACCCAATAACAATTCCTGCTTTCTGTCTGTTTTAGTTCCACAAGATTGCTGCATGCACAGCACTTTTCTTCTCATTGCTGCACACCGTTGGCCACATTGTCAATTTCTATCACGTTTCGACACAGCCTGTGGAGCACCTGCGCTGCCTCACAAGTGAAGTTCACTTTCCATCTGATTACAAACCTGGCATCACTTTTTGGCTCTTTCAAACAATTACAGGTTGGTTATGCTGTTGAATCAACATTCAATAAGCTGTGGAATTGTATATAGTAAATTAGACATCTCACAACATGTCTGATATATTGTTAATTATAAAACACCAAATTAAACCCTTTTTCATGGGTATTGTATATTATGACGTACATACAATATATGTAGAATGCATAGAATATGATAAATGAGACAATCACTGGGCAAACCAAAATGATTTTTAAATTTGTTTATTATTGAATACCAATATGTGACTAAATGATTTTAAATTTGAGAGTTGGTGTTAAATTGGTAGAAAATCTTTATAGTTGTTACATGACTGTGCTGATGTTTGCTCTGTAGAGGAGAAATGCATATACAGGCGGTCCCCGACTTTCATACACAACTCATTCCTGAAAACATGTACAAAGGTCAAAATGTGCAGAAGTTGAGTAACAGACTTATATGTCATAATGAGGGTCTGTTCCCACTGCTTAAATGTACATAAAAATCCCTATTTATGATCAACAAACAAAACAGGTGTAGCAACAATTATGGAACATTGATGCAGTAATCCAGCCAAAGGTAAATGTTAATGTTCCCTCCATCACACAAGCAAATATTCTCAATAATTCTGATGGCTGTGTCAGGGATGCCCAATGAAACTCATAAGCCATTAGTAACTTTAACATTGTTGATGAAAATATCTTCATATGTCTGCTTTACAGTACAATGGCCATATCATTCTACACATAAATTGTGTATTGCTACCATCGTGATGTAAGTCAGCTTTCCTGTAGCAGACTGTGTTATCAGATTACGTGGCCAGGAGAACCAACAACAAAGAACATGTTGCACCAAAATCAGCCAACATGAAAACTCAACTGTCTGCACCATTGTCATAGTTGTCAGTTGGATTACAAAATATAAATAACACAAACTTTTTAAGTTATGTCTTGCCTCCAGTTATACTTATCTCATGTACTTCTGTCATTTTTTTTCATGGCTCAACAGTCCTAGTAGGTTTAGGCTTCCTCAGTGTCAAGGCTTTGTCATCACACTCAGGCGTGGATTACATGGGATTAATTTACTCACCAGTCACCAGCGAGTTCAGTAGCAGGCTTTAAACTCTCTTTGGCAAATTGTGGAAGCAACTGAACTCACTGGTGACTAAATCTGAATGTGTGAAGTTGAAGTCTGTTCAGCTTCACTTGCTACTCGCTGGCTAGTGTACTGTCCTGCTTGTAAACTGGCTCACTGTAATTGATACTGCCAGTAAGTACCTTGTGGCAAAATTCTAAAATTCTTCAGTTCATCTCTGAGATGTCTAATGCTGGACTAAAGTGCTACTAGCTGAATGCCCAGCCATTTCTTTCCAGTGTGTAATAGGTATGGCTAGTTTACTCTCTGATTGCTCACTAGCTGGTTACTGTACTTGCTGGCGAGTAGCGCGTAAAGTAGCCTTGTGTAATCCCTGTCTTAGACACACAACACTCACAAGAGATAGACATCCATGCCCCCAGCGGGATTCGATCCCTCAGTCCCAGTAAGCAAGCGGCCACAGACCCACGCCTTAGACTGTGTAGTCACTAGGATCAGCCTTTCTGTCATTTAGTAGACTAAAAAATACAGTTTGGAATTTAGTTTCACAGTGCTACTGTGCGATAGCTCAAAATGTTTGTTCATCAACTGTGTACAAAAGTCCAAATTTGGCATGTAAAAGATGGATATGGGGTGAGAATTCATAATGTATGAAAGTCGAGGACCTCCTGTATTTCAGCATATATATATCACTTTTAGGAAAAAGGCTTAATTGTTTGTTCTGTGTATCTCTGCAACTGAAACCAGTATGTGGCTGCAGAGAAAGCTGAAGTACAAGATTAAGACGTTCTTTGTTTACTGTATTGTACAAGGCTATGGGCTAAATGATCCAGGATTCAATTCCTGGCAGGAACAAGAGATTTTTTCTTCCCCAAATTGGGGCCCATTCAGCCTCCTATACAATGGGTACTAGGGTCTCTTTTCTGGAGTTAATCAGCTGGGAAGTGAAGTTAACCACTCATGTCCTTCTAGGGGTGAGGCCAAGCATGAGTGGAACTTGGTCTCTGCTCCTCCTATATGGTTTTATAGCATGGACAGGGACAGCTTTACTTTTACCTTTTGTCGTGTGTTTCGTAATTGTAAGAGAGCCATAGCAGACATTACAAGATCTCAAACTATGCATTTACACCTGGGTTTCCATCTGTGTAGCTCCATGCTTAAGCTGGCATAGGATTTGCTATGAACAGCCCTGTGTGACCCCTGGCAACCTGTGGGAGCAAAAGTGTTTGCCAACATTCATCGACCCTGAGGCTTACATTTTAGCAACAAACAGTGAACCAATTGCACTGCCATTTTAGTAGTAAAGAAACACTCAACCTCCTGTTCGGATGCTGTCTTGTTCTGCAGTTGATCATGTTTGTAGTGTTAGAATATCCACCACAACTTACCAGTGTGTGATTACTTTCTCTTTGGGTCAGTGGAGTAGTTGTTAAGAGGCAAAAATTTTCTGAACAATGTACAAGTATCACGAAGTCATGAACCAAAGTTTTCTTTTACTTTGAACCTACACTAATTGGTGATCAGGTGGACCAGATGCATTGTAAAGAATGGGGATTATACAGGAAAACAGTACATTATGTTTTGCTGTTACAGGTTACAGTAAATATGTTTTGAGTCTGTACAATCATTTATTGAATGAGCCTTGTAGTTATTCTATATGTGCGTATTTATAATTGTTTTTAAATATGCAGAGGATGAATTCATAATTGCAAACACTCCCACTTGTGTAACAGGTTTTGACCATTGTGTTTAAACTTTTTACAGCTAATTATTTTTTGGTTTTCATGCCCTGCAGTTTCATTTTCATGAAAAATGTTTTTTTTGTGTGTTGAAGCTTTGTTGCAGTACATACTCATATTGTTAGTTGAAAAGCAGTGCAGAGGCCAGGTGCTGTAACAGTGTGATAGTGACATAATGTAAAGTGCCACTGTACAATCCAAGATTCAGGTCTTTCAGGATGTGGCATTGTGTTGTTGGGTCAGTAGTTCCTGACACTTTGAAGGATCATAGTTACTTCATTGATATTGATATTGGTATTTTATTTATGTTCCATGAATCCACAATAACAATAAATAGGATATAGAACATGTCAAGCATAATACGTAGTATAAATGTTTGGAATCAAACAAACTGATTCCAAGTCAAGTACATCATCTTCATGGATTTCTTGACTCTGAAGATTAAGGTACCACAGTTCTTGAGAAGTCTGGGAACTACACAGTGTCACACCTCAGAAGACTTGAATTTTTGGCTGTGCCACTATAAGAACCTCAGGTTTTGCTGCTGTTGTGCGAACATTATCAGCTCTTCTTTCTACCTCTCAGGTCTCACCGGTGTGCTGCTGTTTGTGGTCATGATCATAATATTTGTATTTGCCCACCCCATTATCCGTAAGAAGGCATACAAGTTCTTCTGGTCAACACATAGCTTGTATATTGTGTTGTACATTTTGTGCCTTGTTCATGGACTGGCAAGACTGACTGGAGCACCAAGATTCTGGCTGTTCTTTATAGGCCCTGGTATTATCTATACTCTTGATAAGGTAAGTCATTCAGAGTAAGGGAGTAAGGGAAAGGAAAGGGAACAGCAGACTGTGTATGAGTAGTGATTAAATAAATGTTTTCTTCTTCAGACATTTTTTCCCTTTTGTGAAGGTTGATCATAAATAAATGTAGTCAGTAAAAGAAATAGTTCTTTTAAGTTGTACACTTATTCTGCAACTGCCTGTGTAGAAGGGAAAATTAATCTATACAACCAGATTTATATTTATGTTTTAGCACATGGTTTATGAAAGCATGAGTATTATTTGAACAGAAAAATGTAGAATTATGAAGTAAGCTTCATTTTTTTTAAAATAAAACAGACATTGTGCAGCATGTCTTAAAATTGTAATCAGTTTCCTTGTTGTCTAAATATTGAAATGAATTTTAGGACTTTTTTAATGTGCATTTGCATGTGCAAACATAGGTTGTTTAAAGTTTAAGAACAAAATGTGAAATTGAAATTGACTGAAGAAGCAAATTTAAATTTATATTCTTAATATTCAATTATTTAAATTGGTAAGAATTAAATAAATGAATTCATTCATTCATTCATTTATTAAGCATTCTGTCAATCCATTTACAAGGTCAAGTAACCTATAGGATATAGAGTTTGTCATATTGCTAGTATGAAATGTACATAAGGTTATTACATAATAAAGTATGTCTTACAGATAACTTCTATAAGTACAAGATATTACTGAATAAAGAATGTGTTACATTAAGTTCTAAAATCACAGTAAATAATAGCACAAGT
>Ga0123357_10002507_pt1 | contig 20539 bp, 9 predicted proteins | sample TergutEmb28metaG_FD_89873 | JGI IMG/M metagenome (GOLD analysis project Ga0123357, IMG submission 89873) | Embiratermes neotenicus P4 segment gut microbial communities from Petit-Saut dam, French Guiana - Emb289 P4 | ecosystem: Host-associated > Arthropoda: Insects > Digestive system > Gut ... | reverse complement strand
CTACCATAATTTGATTTGAATCACTTACGTACGCCTTGGTTACATGTCCAGTGAATCCGTATGTACACCTTGATGCTTAACACACAAACGGATGCGCCTCCATGTCCTCTGTGACATACGTCGGAGCATTTTTGGAGTAATTGTGCGAAAGGCGTCTTTCACAGCTCTGCGCAAATCTTCGTTGTTGTTGTAGCGACGCGCAGCCACTCTTCCCTTGATAACACCCCACAACGAATTGTCTGGTGTGGTACGGTCAGGACTACGTGGTGGCCATGGCAATGGTGCCGGAGATATCGCTGAGCCACGGCCAATCCAGCGGCCTGGAAAACGTTCGTTCAAAACATCGCGCACAGAAATAGAAGTGTGCGGGTGCCCCATCGTGCTGCGGCCATACGTCATCTAGGAGTCCTCTGTCTCTCAGCTGGGGTATGAGCCACGTCTCCAACATTGCCGAATAAGATGCCGCATTCACCTGTCCATCGAAAAAGTAAGGTCCAATCAGATAATCTGATGTCATGCCCGCCCATATCATCACATGACAATTTACAATTCCAAGCGACCTTTACCTACCTGCCTCTTTACTTGATTTCAGCGGCACTTCAATCTCTTCCCACACACACCCATCTCTTCAGCTGCGTTATCTATCTACAGCATTTCTCTGTATCAGACTTTCTGTTTGTCCCCAACCACATACACTCCACTTCCGCCGCTACTCCTGTCTGTCACCTCATGTCCGCATCTCCTTACAGAAGCTTCAACCAGTTTAATTCTTGATATACAGGCTCGCTGCTGGACACTGTCCTTTACGAAAATTTCTCGGTCACGTCACGCCATTGTTATAAAACGAAATTCGCTCGTCGTACATCAATCTACAGCCCAGTCGTCAGAATTGCTGCTTTGCGCACGTAAGGTACAGGGGGTCAGACCTCGGCCGGAAGACCGACCTTCTTGGCTGAGTTTTTCTCGGTTCCTGCAAGCACATATGCTGGATATGCCTCAAATTACTCCACGGCCGCTTCCTTACGCACACCTTCGAATTCATTACTCGTTAATCATATTGTTGTATCTCGACGAGTGGTTATGGAATAATGCTGCAGCCAGAGCGGAGTCTGATGGATCCGTTACTACACTTAGGTAACTTACAAGTACACTTGTAAAGTACACGGTTATAGACACACACACACACACACACACACATATACAGGGAATATTACAAATGAAATACAAATGTAACTGGTGCTAAGCAGTGATGTATGAAATGTCCAGAATAACCGAAGTTGAAATATCGAAAATTTTCCTAAATGTTCACTGCATACTTAGAAGCATCAGAATATGTAAGACACAGAGAAGGTGTCGGGAGTGTCATGCGTACCTATACGTCATAGTCTTACGTCATAGATTCACAAATGTCTACCTACTTGCACTCGAAGCCTTAACTGTTGACATTAACAAAACTTAAGCGCCAGCAGGCGCTTACCAGCTGTGTATTCAGATATTAGGCAAATCTTCTTGTGGGACGGAGGGGTCCGCTGGCTTGTGTAATCTCCTATATCCTGATTGTCGCAACACTCTTATTGTTTTAGGATGCTGGAAATAACTGCGAAATATCGAGTACATGTATCGCAATACTGGGCCATAAAAATAGTTATCTTTACGTGCCAGCCATTCCTATGTTCGACAACACATTAGTCTAAATGACTGCAGGGGTTGTAAATAAATCATACATGATATTATAGGCGAATAATAATGTGAGAAAATACTGAATTACGATATAATACCGAGGCTAGACACACAAAAATATCTCGTTCTCATAACGTATTTACAACACAGTACATTGTACGGGCCTATGAATCATCCTTAAACATTTTTATATGTTTGGGTACCACTGCCCTGGAATCCAGGAGAGATAACGACAGGAAGGAGTGAACCGTCCTTATTCACCTGCAGTTTCACTAGCATATTAATATAAACAACCAACTAGATGCCACAAAGACAATTTATTGATAACTTCAATCAACTCAACATGTTTCGGGTGATAGTTTCGCCCATCCTCAGGAGCACTAGACTGTGTTTCATACCAGAAGCTGTACAAACACAGTCTAGTGCTCCTGAGGATGGGCGAAACTATCGCCCGAAACATGTTGAGTTGATTGAAGTTATCAATAAATTGTCTTTGTGGCATCTAGTTGGTTGTTTATATTATTGTATCAATGATGCAGTCACACAAACATGAGATTCACTGACACATATTCTGTACACACACACACACACACATATATATATATATATATATATATATATATATAGTAACACCTACAGTAACACTGTGAACGCTAAAACACCATCGTGCACTGATGTTCAACATAGGCCACTAAACGGTACAATAACAACGATAAAAGAAATGTCTCACTTACATGATCATCATCCTTGGAAAGCTACGTATGTAAACAAACAATCTGTTAATGTACCAATAAAATTAAGAATGCTGACTGTGTGCACTACCAAAATACCATGGCTCACACGTCATAAAATCTGACATTCAGACGACCTGCAGGCTCATTTCTACGTAATAATCAGCTGACTGGTCCAATGAACTGTTATGTCAAACACTACAGAACTTTCAGCAACATGCAATGAAACAGCGACATTTTCCACCTTGCTTCCAAAAGTTCAGTGAAACAGCACAGCACAGCAAAATGCTGCAGTCATTTGCTCTCAGAACTTTAATATGCTTACTGTCTTCAGCCGCAAGAACAACAGTCTCTGGTTGGGCAGTTACCTTAGTGACAGCTGGTCCTGCCACCGGACTTTGAGGCTTCCCGTTTCCCTCCTCCGGAAGCTATCCAGATGGCAGCATGAACAAGATTACACACCAATAAAACAGAGTACTTTGCAAAACCCTGACTGATAAAACGGTAGGCCAGGACCCTAAAGTTTAGAGGTAAGCAAGCAAACAGAATAATAACTTTGGATCAAATCGGTCGATTTTCATAAAATTAACACCATAATTACTGGAAGCCCTACTTTAAAACTTGTATCAAAAGTTTACTCCAATATGGCAAGAGGGCGAATAATACTCATAGTATTCAATTAAGTAGCCTCAAAATTTGTCTGATAACAGATTCCTTAAATTTATACACATTTGAGGTAATATTTTCTATTATCCACTGGATATATACCGTGCGTTTGATAATGAGTTTTATATATCACAGACATGGAATAATTTTCGTAGTCTGGGAGCGATTTCTTAAAAACGAGCAATATTTTACCACATACGCTTGTTAAGTTAACACACCCATTATTTTTCCAGTCATAAACCAATAACAATGGTCTAAAATTGTAGAGCAACTATGTAACCTACATATGAAATATAACAATGGACATGACATGTCTCCCCCTGCAGGTGCACGACGATGGGGCGGCGACACAGGCCCAATGATAAGGTACGCACAAAAGGTTAGGCACGTAGACTTGAAGTGACGCTTAATCTCTCAAGAACCAGGTTGGTTTACATTCTCTGAACCATGCATCGTGATACACATACGTGAGAAAGACCAACAACATGCACACTTATCTTAATCATTTACTTACTTACTCCATGATGCAGAGTCCTTCTTGAGAAGCTAACTGGTTTGCAGCTAGTCAAGAAATCCCCCGCATTTCACGGAACCCAAAGGTTCATCTTAATCATTTACTTCACTTACATTATCCTCGACATGTTTCGAAAAAGTAATTGTTCATCATGAAGAGGAGTTCTGTACAAGCAGCTTACAGTATTTCACCATACACCTTACGAGGAGTCTAGTCGTTTACAGGCTACGAATGATTCATATCGCGTCAGCAACTAGACTCCTCTTAAGATGTATGGTGAAATACTGTAAGCTGCTTGTACAGAACTCCTCTTGATGAACAATTTTTTTTTCTGTGGCGCTGCGGCCCAACGCGCGACATGGCCTCCTCATTCACGAGGTTTCTAAATCACACACAACGACGCATCACAGTCGGTAGGACTCCCCTGGACGAGTGATCAGCTCGTCGCAGAGACCTCTACCTGACAACACACAACACTCACAACAGACAAACATCCATGCCCTCGGTGGAATTCGAACCTACGATCTCAGCAGGCGAGCGGCCACAGGCCTACGCATTAGACCGCGCGGCCATTGGGACCGGCTCTTGATGAACAAATACTTCGTCGAAGTATGTCGAAGATAATTTAAGTGAAATAAATTATTAAGAAAAGTGTGCAACCTGCTGGTCTTTCTGGCGTACGAACAGGCTGGTATTTACATTTTTGGTCATTAGTTTCTAAAAATCATGAACATTTGAACAGGAAATGACAAAATTATGAAATAAAAAACAGAGATTATGCAGTATGTCTCAAAAATTCAGTAAGTTTCCTTGTTGTCTAAACATATAAAATGGTATTTCTCGGGATGTTTTTTATGCATGTGTTCGTATATGTTAACGTAGGTCGTTTATAGGTTAACCCGAAGTCTTACCTTTGAGTGCAGTCCCAAGACGCGTTTCTCCTGCTGAAAGCAGCGTGCGAGAAAAATAACATGAGAGGATATTTCAGGTCACCCTTTCGTATGAAATTCATTAACCTACTGACATTAATGTAACGAAATTACGCGGAAGGAAGAAGTTTATTACACCCAAATAAACATATTAAGTAAAAAAGATGTAACCACAGTTCACAGGCTCTGGTGTAAGGAATTTCGAAAGGGTCTGTTATGTAACAGCCAACTGGCATTCGTTACGGGTAACAAATAAGGGGAAATATGAGAACACAAACCGACAGTGCCTGAGAATAACTACGGGAATGGATAAAGAAAAATTGTTTGGACGGTTAGCAACGACATGCATCTCACCTCTGTGTCCATAATTCCTCTTCAACACCATCCGTAAGAAAAAAAGCAGCGTGCATAGAAAACAGAATAATTAAACAAGACAGGCACGGTACATATAAACCTAGCAGTGAGGCACGTTCGCGTAACCACTGTTACCGTGGGAAAGCAGTATTACATATTCTGAGTTTGTATCCGTATCGTTGGTTAGCCGGCGTGCAAAGAGCATATTATATTGTCATATGACCCCGTCTGGCTCTACCGTATTTGTCCACATTATCTCATAAAGGCACGAGTTTTGGAGAAAAGCTGCTGCACATAAAATGTGTTTTTATTTTCCCTACAACTTTTGTCCAAAACATTTCTCATTATAAGAAGGGGCGAGCGAGTAGAATCATAAATGTATATAGGCCTTAACGTAAAGTACCCATTCATTATTCTAGTCACAATGTAATGAAACTTGAATTTTCTCTATAGACTTTCGAAAAATACTCAAATATCAAATTTCATGAAAATCCGTCCTGTGGGAGCCCACTTTTCATGCGGAAGCACATACAGAACGAAGCTAATAGTCGCCGTTCGTGGCGCTGCAAACGCGCCTAGAAACGACACTTGTTTTTGGTTCAACTGGACTGTTTCAAGAGCGACCAGCCTACCATAAATCTTCACAGAAGTTAACAGTTCCAGGCCATTTATGATTAACAACAAGTGCTGACTGCCGGCCGAAAATGCTTGTACTTTGTAACTTAACCCTTGCCCATTTTAGCTCAGAGTCCTTTCGCGAACACACGACAAGAAATCACTGCTACAATCAGGTCCAACCCGGTTATAAGCAACAGTAAATTAATAAAACGGCAGAACATCAGGTCACACAGTTAACACTTGTCACAATGACTGTACGTTGCCTTCCTACATCTCGTATCACAACTGCAGGAACACCTTACAGGCGTGTACGATAAAATGTGAGTGGTAAACATGACACCGCCAATGAAACACAACATGATTACAACAAAAGGCGACTAACTAACTAAAACTTCACAGGTCGTCAACTTGTTATGAAATTACCCGCATTTTATGGAATCCTAAGGTTAACTGCCGTGTTCACAACAGCCCACCACTCGTCCCTAGCCAAAGCCATTTAAATCGGCAAACTGATTCCTATGAACAGCGCTATACAGTCCTAACCCAGCTGACCAATGTTCTATAATTTTCGCCATAGTGTAGCAGAGTTGCTGCTTTGAACACTGAATGGTTGCCAAACAACGAAATTTCGGCGCATGTAGATCGCTTTTGCACTAAAAACCCCGTTACTGTTTTTAGCGAACGGTTAACGCCGGCCGAACCTTTTCTTTATTAATATGATAAATTACTACAGCCGGTGAAACATACAACATGTTTCTCTGTTTTCTTGCCTCTCGCCAGTGCTCTACCGTACACAAATGCAGCGGGGCGTGTTCCGCAATTTCCCGCGAGACGCCCCCACACGTAGCCTCCTACAAATCGATGTTCGTGCCCACAAAAAGACTGCAATAAACAGACGTCAACCTGTATTAATTTCGTGGCAGTGCACCAGTGGTTACAAAGCGGCTCACCACAACAAACTCATCTCGGACTTCACAAGACCATCGCTGCTGCTACTACCATTCCCCCGCGCGGTCGACATTTGGAACCTTCTGAGTAACGCTCGGTCGATGCCCAACTTAAAGATGTCAAGAATCGGCAGTAAGGTCACGGCTCAGGAGGTCATTCAGCATACAAACAACTATATCAGCTTTTCATTCGTTACTTCTGTTACAGTAAGTTGTCTTTTATGTGGAACGTGATTAGCGTAAAAAATAAATTTCGATATTCGATTTTCTGACAAAATGCGAACTATGCTTATACACATACACACACGCGTGCGCGTGCACGCGTGAACAGCTTCTCTTCACAAGTGTTAACGTGACAATGTCAGAATCCCCGAAGATATGGCAATTACAACCCTAATGTCGTGTATCACCAACATATGACTATGTACGGTAACTTCTGAACAGAACCCACTACACACCATTCAGACGGCTGTGAATGAACTATATTATTCAGTTTTTCCGCATTAACGGAGCTGTTTTGGCGCTGCTGAATTTCCATGTTCCGTTTTTCATAAATAAAGGTTCCGACGCCACAAGCTGAAGCGTCTTCGAGGGAAAGCAACGCGATAGTAGCAAACAACACACGCACACACATACAGAACTGCACTCTCAGGGTAACTAGAGCTATTATATAATACGCACGAACTTGCGGAGTGAAAAAAAACACCACAGATAACAAAAGACTTACGTGTAGGGCTCGGCTGTGATCACCTGCTGTTCGGACCGCACACCTTCCAGCTACTGTGGGTAAGGGTCGCGCGCTCGCCTGTAATATTCTGACGTCACGAACTACCCCTCTCTCCGACATGAAACAATATTCGCCCACGTCGCACAGTGAGTTCGAACTACATTAAATCGGGTTGGAGGGTGATCAGCCAAGGGCGACGTGATATTCAAATGTGCCAAATGTATCATGGTCCACCTGAACGCATCTCTGCAGTCACTGCAGTTTCTCGCGGTTTTACTCAGTCGTGCGAATGGCACTGTTTCCTTCCCTGTGAGCGCCTTACAAGAAGCCAGAGGCAGGGTCAACTGAATTATCAGTCTAAAATAGAAAATGTAAATGTATGATCATGGCATCATAGCACCTTACTTTCTAATTTCCTACAAACATGGTAGACGGGCGATCTTATTGGCGGGTCCCAAAATAATGCACCGTAACAGACCATGCAAGACTATGTTAATGTCATATCGTATTTCTGTACGATTCAAATAACATAATATAGGCCTTGAGATACTTTTCTTTAACTCTCTGCTTCATGACAAAAAATAAAAAAAAAACCCTGGGGCTAGATATGTGAGATTTAGTATGCAAACCAATAGTAAATCTCTCCACACATCTGTAAATTTAATGCTGTTTGGAAGTCAACAATTACAAACATGGTGACGACGCGGAACTTTGAGGTTACATCCGACAAATTTAATGTATAACTTTAATCTGTACTTAAATAATGTGTTCTTACACTGTATTAATTTTTTATGGTATCTCCAAGAAAATGCAACAAGAATCGGATTTTTTGAATGGTAACGCTCAGTAAACCATGAATGCTCGAGCCAGCTTTCATGTTAGTCTTACGACACCGTGTAGTCTTGTAGATGGTAGAACCCTCGAGACAAATGCAGTATATTTGCCTCTCAAACGCTGCTACACACTACACGGTGTCAGAACCCTGCAGATCGCAATCTAATCTCCAATGCCACGAAACCCTCAAAACCTACAAAAAAAACCATCACGCATATCATCAGCAGTGTGACTGCAGTTGTGAAACTGCCTGTGGTTTCTAAATTTGTAAAAAAATTTGTAACTGCGCAGTATCTATTCTGAGACACACCCGCCTTTACGACCAATGGCATCGCAGCACCCCACCCTAACAGACGCAGAGCACCGACCTCGCTGCCACAGCAACGACATCCGTCGGTGTGAGTGGAGAACTTTGAGGTTCCCAAGGACTAGCATAACAGTATGTTTCCATGAACACAGATGCTGTCGCAAGAGTGGGGATTGGGATCGACGAAGCTACTAGCGGTAGCAAAAACTTCTCATTGCGTACAACAAGAAATCACCTACAGCTAGCATCACAACGCTTGTAGAGTTTCTATGCTACAGGGGGCTTGCGTGATTGCACACTGGAAGTGACTTCTGCACCACGTTCGACAGTCACCGGTAACATCGTGTAGACGTATTACACGCGGAACGCAGCTTGCTTAGATCCCACTTCGAGTTGGCAAGGTACTAGGATAACGGCTATCGAGACACGAACAATACACCGTTAACACTATCGCCGATCGAGGTATCAACCATAGAGAAGGGTCGAGCGACTGCCGACTCTGCGTTGCGGGGCAAATATGTGAAACGTGCATAACCATTGCAGTGTAACGCGACTGGGCGAGGACTGGTTGGACTCCAGTTGGCCACGACGTAGGTCAAAGTACTCGGACTTTGTTTTCAGATGACTACTGAAGCTGATTTATTGGAGGTTGCTGCTACAAGTGTGTTTACAGTTGAGTCTAGTTGACATACAGTTGAAATGATAGCACAGACAAGCGATGATGATATTAAAGTGGTGCCAAAATGAAGACTCGCTCCAGTGACCTCTGCCCCTGAGCTAAATGAAGTTAGTCTTGGCTTTACATTAATATAACAGTATTTATACGGAGATTCTTTTGCGTTGGTCGGGCTGGAGTCTCAATCTTGTGACTTCTAACCTTAATCTTTGATTGGCTGTTGACGTTATGTCTGCTTCCTTATATGGTCACAACGTTTCCAATTGGCTATTAATTGCATCTTCTTGACCATCACTTTTGAAATGGGACTTCTGAGAAACGTGCCACAAGATGACAGTATTCCCTTCACAACGCCTGTCAACTATTACTCTAGTTTAGTGTGACACCATTTCCTTCACACATCTTATTACAATCTTTCAACTCTTATTCCACTAGAGTAATATTGTTATTTGCTCCTTAGATATTGTGTTGATAGAGTGCACTAAAGCTTAAGACTGACTGCTGCAGTATGGGTGACAATGATTAGTACTAACAGAAGGCATCAATATGCTTTCTCTCTTTGTCACACGCAGCTCTTCCACTCACACCTTATTACACATTACCTGTATCGTGGAATGTATATATCTACGATTTTCGGCTTAGTTTAGTTTAATTTTCCTTCTTTTTTTTTTTAATTCTTGAGATGTTGTCAATCAATAAATCGATCAACTGGAACATCACAGACTGAAGATGTTTGAAAGCAAGTGTGCTCGCTTCTGACAGGGCACTTGAGCGAATATTTTGGACCTAAAAGAGAGAAGCGCATATTGAAGCGTTTCACGACTTGCACCCCTTTCCACATAATTAAAGACCAAGGAAGTAAGATGGGCAGGGCATATGGCAGGCATGGGTAGAATGTACACTGAAGTTACGTTATAAAACTCGCAATGAAGGTACCACACGGGAAACCTAGGTGTTGATGGTATAAAATCAAAGTGAACTAGTAAATGAGGATCGTGCCACAGTACTGAGCACTCGGTTCTATAAACTGAGGGCAATTTCGTGACTAGCTGACTGACTATCAGCTTCTGGGGAGGGGGATTTGTTCTGTGGAGTCCATTGCTGTTCTTGAACGCCCGAGCAAAACGGGGTCGCCACAACCCGCTCAGCAGAAAGCGTTCCCATCATCGTCTCACTGGCAGCACTCTACAGTAACTGTGGGCACAATGTCATGCAAGGAACACACCTGGCGCAAGCAGAAAATGTGTAATTATCACATGATCGTACCCGCAACACGAGTTGCACCACTGTTCTATCAGTCACCCGACGGGATGGCGCGCCGCGACGATTGGGGGGCGGGGAAGGCCATACAAAAGGCAATCCAACAGTTACTACGTCGAAGTGTGACGTCATCTCGCGCGTTACGTAAGGTACTTGGCCCCGTACTGATATATCGAATTGTAACCTCTGCGTAACCTTTCCAGACTTCGGTTGCCTCCTGACGATATCCAAGGTAACACACTCTATAGCGAAATGCTAATTGTAGGGTCACCTTCGTCGTGAGCACCTCAGATCTCGCACAATATCGTGTCTCGTCTTTATAATGCAGCTGCGGTGACTTTTCTGGGAAGTAGGAACCCAGTTTTAAATATTCAGCACATGAGCTTCGTCAGGGTCTCTTACGCCTACGACCCACTGTACTGGTTCCTGTGCGCTAACAATTCTCAGCCTAAGAACTAAGGCAATCGTTACAACTACGTTTTATATCGACGCTAACCCTGAACAGGGCAGGCCAGTCATCTCGGCGGCCTGTGCGAAATATGCCTGGCATTCCCAGCTAGCTCTCCCGTTTATTTACATACTGATTCAAGTTATTTGTAGCGGACGCGCATCAGTCTTAATAAACATATGTATCTAAAAATTAACTGCATTACTTACCTTGAACAGAAAAAGAGTAGTGAGTAGAAAAATATTTACTTAGAACGCTTCAACGAAAGTCCATTTCTCTCGCTTTCATGTAAAACGACACAAAAATCCCTTTGTCCCATAACCGAAGATTTTGGATAAAAATCCCAGGATGCGGGACAAATTCGAGATGTGCCATAAACATGATGCATTTCATGAAATTACACAACGTCTGGCCTGCTGAAACGGAGGTCCAGCTGTGGCAAATGAGAGGGGAGCTTTGCATTATCAAATACTGCTCTGAATTCATTCCCTGTTGACTTTAAACATTTCCTTGCTGACACATACGCAAAGCCCGCGGAATCAAAACAACTTTTCGTTCATCGCATTCCTGCTTCCAGACACTTCCCTTGAGATCATACCAGAGTGGTCTGCTGCATACTTTCTTTATGGCCCCAGTCACCCTTCCGGATTTATCTTCTTCATAACCATGCACCATCAACAAAGTTACTAAAAGTACGCACATATGTAAAGGGCGCTTGAAGTAGTGTGAAACGACAGAAGGTGTTCAAGTAACAGCAAATATGCCGAGGAAATGGGTCGCTTGTTAAACACATAAAAAATGTCAGAGGAAGATTCGCAAAAAAGTTTCACATTCGTATCCGACGACCCTGGTAGTACAAAAGCCGTGAACAATCACGAACATTTGCAAAGAATACCTTAACATAATCCGAAAGAACAGATTCGCTATCGGTATTTTAAATAGGCGCCGTGAATTTTTGTTGCCTGACGTCGACAGGGTCTAGTAGGGGTGCATCTCGTGACACTTCCCGAATCCAAATGTAGCGGCGCGTGGACGGCGCCGGTGTCTGACGTCATCGTAAAGGTCTGTCTGTCAATGGAGAAGTTCAGGGGGCATATTGGAGCTGCTGATGATTTTAGATCTCTCGCTGGTCTACCACAAAACTCGCCATGCCATTGCCAACTGACGAAGTGTACTGTCAGGTAGTACATTTCCGAGGCAAACATGATCATACAGAAAGATGTTACAAATTTAAAACAACGGTACGTTTTTCTGCGATGTTATCCGTTTCTCGTTGTTTCTCCGTCTCCGGTTTTACTGTGAGGCAATCGTAACTGACCGTGTACTGCAAAAGGTATCTATGTACACCGAGAGTTTGGTAGCGTTTAGGCGGCTACCATGAAGCTGGTGAACCAAGGTTAACATCCATAAAGACTTTATGTTCCCTAACAAACAAGCATTTTCATGGTTTCAATGCTGTGTATTTTACTGGTAAATCACAAAATCTAAAATATTTTCAGATACTAGGGCGTGGTCATCTGGAAGGGATGTGAGACCTCAAAGAAACGTAGCCATTAATGTTTCACACAAATCTAAAATATACATCACTCTAAAAACCCGCTTCTTTGATACAGACACCCTGTGTTCTCCATGTTCGAGCTACAGACGGCCGGTTGGAGATAAGACGGGATCAATGAATCGGATGACAAACTGTTTTACGTAGGTACGCTCAAGGTCCATTGGCGCTTCGCGGAAAGCCAAAGCTACGAATCAGTAACTGTTAATGGAAACCAACATCAACAAGCTTCAACGAAATCGGTGAAGCAGTTTTGAGACGAACTTACGTACAACTGACGGCATGGCACAATCACCACAATGCTCTCACAATGTGTTCGCGACTTCGTATCCCGCAAGCGTGTCTGATCTGTTTTGTATTACAATTCCGACAGAGACCTTAACGATGGACGGGACCCACCTGCAAGGTGCCTTACCTATTGTCTGTATAATTATTCATAAACCCTCTATAACAGTGATTCTCATGCCATTTCACCTCGTGTCCCACCACAGTAAAACAATGCTTCTCTTTAATCAAGATGTGTCGTTCTACAGTCATGCACGTTTTTATGTTCAAGGAAGATTTTATTTTAGAGACAACATCCTACCCAACCGACCGACCGACTTCAACCAGTGGGGCGGTCCCACCTGCTGACAGAAACTACTATGTAGCAAGTGGCATTGCGAAGAACGATGCGCCGTGACTCAACGGCAACTTCTCCTGCATTAATGTTGTGAGTGTGGCCTTTGATTCAGGGGAGCCAGTGCTGATACACTTGTACATGAACGGTGTAGAGAAGCGGAGTCTCTCGTTGGCCGGAAGTTCACCGCCCTTAGTGGAACCTGGGCATTCACAAGAGTCCGCATCTTGGCTGAATATCGGGGCAAATCAGTGGGGCAGATATCTCAGCTTCCTACTTCCTTAGCGCATAACAGACGAAAATGACCCACATACAGTGGGCGGAATTGTAACAAACCTACACACAGACCGAACAGAGGATGCTGCAGACGGTAAGGCCATTAAGCCGCCTTAACCGCAGGGACAAGAAGGTTACAGAATACCCTCAAACAATATTAAGACACGAAGTCATATACAGATGCCGCATAACCGGCCCATTAAGACCACGTTCCATATAAGCTACATTAATTTTGATAGCAGGCCCCACGAAGAAAAGGGAGGTGCAAAACACTTTACATGCCCAGAGGGTACTAGAATTCGCATCGTATTCTGATATACCGGTACCTACTTGATGTTCTTGTACATGCGGCGCAGGTTCACTGCCTGTGATAGAACAGAAATCGGAGAGCGCGGAGGATCTAAAGAAATCACGTACATAAGTAACGGTATTTAGGCGGCGCTCCCCAATATAACCAGCACTCTTGCTCTAAGCAACAATACAGACAACGTATGTATAACGTAACACTGAGGCGCGATCGTGCAACCACTGTTGCAGTGAAAGAACAATAAGTATTACGTATTCTGAGTGTGTATTTGTACCCTTAGTTATCCAGCATGCAATGCCCATGCGTCATAATATCATCTGTGAAGTCACAGGCTCTACAGTATTTTTCAACAGTCTCATAAACGGCACGATCTTCGTTAAAAAAAGTTACGGAACGTAAAATGTGTTTTAGAATTTCTCTACAACTTTTGTCTGAAACATTTCTCATTCTACGAAGAAATGAGAGAGATATGATCAAAAATGTATATTGGTCTTCCAGGAAAGTACTCGTTACTCTTGGCAGATTTTAATAAAACTTAAATCTTCTCGACACATTTTCGAAAAATACCACATATAAAATTAAATAAAAATCCGTCTAGCGGGAGCCGAGTTGTTCCATGCGGACGGACGGTGAGAGAGGAGGCTAATAGTCGTTTTGGCAATTCTGCGAATGCGCCTAAAAACTTCGGGTTCCAGTAAAAAGTGCAATTTCATATATTGGGTATGTGAAACTTGTAATGGACAGTAGCTCCACACTGGCCCAGTGTAAGAACAACCTAGAGAAAATCAGCACACCCGATACACCTTTTAGTTACACAAACACACTACACACTTCTCTCTTTCGCACATTATAGTGGAATATTAGCTGTCTGTACTCACATGCCGGCGGGAAGGCCGCGCATCCTCTCGCGCGTATATGGGCGCATCCAGGTCCGTGACAGACGACGATATGGAAATGTTCCTGGAGCGCCCGGATTTGTCCGGTATCTGCAATAGCGCGAGGGACTGGGCGGCCACCTGGGGTCGCAACGGATGGTCCTCCTCGATATAGCCCACCCCGTCATCGTCCTTGTCCATCGCTTCTGCAAACAATCATTCATTACAACCTCGCACAACGTTGCACAAAAATATGTTGCACCCATCTTCAACCACCTACACGACGTCATAACCTGGAAGACCACAAATATAAATCTTCATCGTCGTAAAAGCTAAAAATCTTGCACAATTTCCATAAAAATCTTGGTTTAACAGTGTACATTTTCACAGAAATTTTCCGACAGAGGCAGATTCCTGCAAACCACACGAAACCAGCTACTGCAACACATGGCAGTTACAGCAAACCCGGAAATTCCCTTGTATATAAACCGAATGCTCTTACTGTGATCACGTTTTCAGGTTGCTCAATCCACTTCACATTTTTAACCCCTCTTCCCAAACATGCAGTTATGTTCCTCCCATCTCCCATAGTGAACTAACAAAGCATTTGTCCAAACAACTTCTGGCAGAAGTATTTTTCGCCCGGTAAATATTTAACGAGTTACGCAAAAGGTGCACAGAAAAAAAAAACACGTATGCCTTCATGCAAAATGTCCGTCATTGTTGTCAATTTTAGCCAAAAGTGAAACGATCAGACATATTTTATTAAAACTTCCGAATAGGAAATTTGATATTCTGGAGATTGGCATGCCTAAGGACAAACACGGAGAAGATAATCACCGCATTCTTGCAACTGTTTGTTGCAAAGACGGGAAAATACTAACAACAGTGGGGAATGTCTCGTGTTACCAAGCGCCACATAGTTACAACCACGTATAACCATACAGCCCAGCAGCAATACGACAAAGAGTTTCACACGAGCTTCATGTAGGAAGTATGATTGAGCAATTCACATCAACATGAAACCGCCGTAACTTCACTAAGGTCGAGGTTAGGAACGGGTGGAGCTTTAACTCCAAACCCCCATCAGAGCCACCATTACCCTTACGAGACGCCAGTGGCACTGCGCCAAAGCTCCAAGCGAACCAAGACCAGAATAGCCAAGAGATACTGCCAGACCCAGTGTATAGCACTTCACAATGACCGAATCGCAACTTCGCAACATATTTCGTTATCAAAGTTTTCCTCCCACTTAAGGCAACGGGCCCATATTTTCCCCTTCCGTCGAAGTTTGCAACCCAAATTTTGTAGGCATTTCTTGTCTTAGCATTCTTCATGCAATTCCCCCCTCCCCAAAAAGGACAAAGAACAAAATGTAAGACGCCTCACTGCGTAATTTTCTACAATGCACTTATTACTTCATGCCTACATTCAACTAGCAAAACAAGCACTTCCAGTGTCAGAGCAACGTTAGGATGTGCCTGTCTACCGTATTCCAATACTGCAATAAGTACTAGCAAATCTGCCGCATTGAGTACGCCGAGTCTTGCATTTAATACCACTGGCCACGAGAGACAGTCTTAAACAGTTATTGCTGGGACATGGAACTACTGTCTTAAAAAAAAAAACATTCAATGATACGCAATTCTTTCACGGTTGAACAATCCATTCATCAAATATCGAACATTTCCGTATGCATTCTTACACCGTTCTAGCAAACAAAGGATACTTCAAAGTGAAACCGTTTTACGTTTACGTTCCTTTCAATTTGAATTCTTCATTCCAAAATTTCAATGCACTATACACAAAGCACTATCTGTAACAGCAGCTACGACGTGACTGTTGTGAAAACTGACAACACGAAATTCAGTTAACAAAAATCATGTTATGATGCAGTTTCACGGTACCCAAATGATAACAAAGTTTCTTGAATTCTCAGACAACAAATTGCCACAGTTACGGTGTGTGACCAGGTCTCACCCTTCGTGCAATACAAACCTGTACTAGTGATGCAGCACTCGACACACACTAGCGCACACGTTCGCGGTCAGAAAGCGACTTCTGTTCTGCGAAGTCCATCCGCGGGCCAAGGGCCAAAATAAGCAGGAAAAAGCGAAGGTGATAGGCAGTCCCACAAAGCAAATGCCAATAGAGTGCTGCGGCTCCAAATCAAACTTCAATGCAATTAATTTCGCAAGAATCGGGTAATTTGGAAGTGACGGGGCAAACAGAGCCTGGTATCATTTCCGAACTTTGGAACATGGCTAAGAAAAGCCAAATTCTAGTACCAAAAAAGAAACATAACTAAGACGAGACAAATTTAAGTATAACAAAAACTAATTAAGAATTGGTTGGCATAGAATCGAGCAAAATACGTTGGGTGCTACAACAGCTCAGCATATATCCTGTCAGTTTTATTTATAAATTTGTTTACTTTACGACCCTATGAGCATCTTAGTCTATACGGAGTCTATGGCAATTGTGAACGGATGCGAAAGAAAGCCTTCGCGGTCTAATTTCAAGTACTAGCTTAGCAGTTCTCTGAAGAAGCTGAGATAGACCCCCAAAACCGTCTCGTAACTAGCCCGTCCGTGGGTCAAGACTGAAAGGAATCTAAATAAGCAGCCGCGGCGCCACCCACTGGAACAGGCGTTAGTTCTGTACACACTGCAGTGATCACTTTAAATAAAGAACCCCACATGGCTGACGAGTAGACTTCTGCATTCCTCTCGCAGAATTCCGGCAGAGTTGCGCCATCCTGCGTGAGTCACCGAATGTCACGACAGTGTTCCTTATGTTAACCACTGCAGTGTTATCCAAACGCACCGGTGTAACACAATGCATTAACACAGAGGCGTATCACAGCGAGACTCGACGGCTGTCTACTTACAGGTTAAGTTCCTGCCTCATCTTGAAACATATGGCTTCTCTATTACAAAACCAACCTGCTAATGCTGTTTAGCGGCATACCCGCTGTTTGTTGCGGGAATCAAATAAATCAAATGCTCTGTGTGGGCAGAATGCAACTCCTTGGTACTAACGCGGGTGGTATAATTTTATATGGGTTTGAAACTTGATCTCTCACATTAAGGGATATTGAGAACAGGAAAATGACAAAGATATTTGGGTCAAAGATGGACATAACAAGAAGCTGGGCAAAATAGTACAATGCAGAACTGTATGTTTTGTAGTCCACACTAAAAAACTGTCAGGGTGATCAAATCACACAGGATGAAACAGCAGGTCTGTGGTAATGTTGGACCTGACGATACTGGGTTTGTGGCAATGTGTAACTTGGTACTACCAGGACTGTGATGTTTAACTTTGTGATAATGTGTTTGTGGTGATGTTTAACCTGATGCTGTTAGGCCTGTGACATTTAAGTTAACTCACAGGCTAGTATTTACACCATTCATATACACTTACCATTCCTCACAGAAAGAAGGGAGTAACGGGGAAAACGTTTTATGTTTGAAAATAACTGTCCAGTTTCTAAGAAACCTGGTAATTGGGGGTTCACAACCAAAATTGTTGGACGAATTATATTATTTTGTTTATAGCATACTAGTGAACTATAATATCAACTTTATTTATGCCCAAAATAAATTTACAAAATCCCTCAAAAGACATTTTTTATGCAAGAAAAATGCAGTACAATATAACAATATAAATCTGGTTAATATTTTGAGCTGGCAAATTATTTAAATAATGCACAGAAGCCCACTTACTATCCCACAGAAAACAAACTCACCATTACAAAAGCCAAGCAGTTAATCCTGTCTGAAGAAATAACAGCTGTGAAGTGTCTCATAATCAAACAAATTACACGGGTAAAACAAAGAGTGTTTTAAATATTAAACCAGGTGGTACAAATAGTAACCAGTGTACTTCAAAGCATTAGGATCTACAAGTTCCACTTGAAACACTGTTTCATATTGTGAACATTAAACAAAGTACATGGCATAGCAATTTTGCACTATGAGCTCTGCAATAGAAAAGACAAAGGAGTAAGAAAACCCGTTAGAATGGACTTGGAATACTGTACACGTGCACTCCATGCTGTCCCACACATACCTGAAAGGTAATGTTATGATCTTACGCTGAACACTGATGTGTATGAAGAAGAGGATTTCCAAATTTAACATAGGGATGACCTTAAATATGAATATCATTATACTGTGTTTCATAAATTAAACCAGTTCACTGATCTGGTCTTCTTAATATGTTTTGAGAAGTACCAGGAAAGATATCACATGGTGTTACAGGAAGGGGGCAGTCCTCAAAACCCACCTGCACAAGACAATCACACTACATATACTAACTCAAAACACACACACACACACACACACACACACACACACACCTCTTTTTTTTAAGCTTTATGTATGGGTCTCCCCACACAAAGAAAATAAAGTGACGGAAACTACGGATGGTTACTTATGGTTCATGCAGGTCTCCTAATACTGTGGCTGTTAAAACTAGATGGACATACACCTCAGATATGAGGGACAATGAACATGTACACAATTTTGGTGAGTGCAAATCTTGCAATGTAGCCACTTGGAAAACCACTCACCAGATGGAAAGATGGTATAAGAATGGTTGTTACAGAATATGAAGACAGACACTGAGTTGATTGGGTTCAAGGTAAGATCAAGTTTTATGGTAAAGAAGAAGCAAAAGGAAGTAATTTCTTTGTGACTTGGGTTGAACAGACTGAGTCACAAATAATATAAAAATCCACTACATCCGAAACAAAAACTGCTCAGACTTGGTTTAAAGTACTGATACACAGATTGCCTTAACCACAGAACCAAATGTGTTTCAACAGTTACATTCTTACCCCACATCACTATAAAGTGAAATTCTGACAACAGACACAGAGACAACATTAAAAAACTGGTGATATCAAATACATACAACTGTAACTCGCCTGCTTGTTTCTCTTTCCTACTCTATATGCAACAGAGAACACACAGGTATTACTCTTGCCAATATGTACTACAGCCACAGCTGTTAAAGTTTATGGACTAGTGTTACGGTTCAGTTTTTGTATGCAATTCAAATCCATACTACCAACTTTTTTTTTTTTAAATTATGTAACTACATTTTATCTTCATGCTATCAGTGTTAGTCCTTAAAGTTTCAGCTACTACATACTATGCTACTGACATGAACCATATCCCATCTATGGAATGGGTCCTACCATTTTCTAAACTACAAAAATAAACAACTTTAGTGCCAATAACAAATTTCTGAAAACGGTGAAATTATATGGCACAGAATTTGGACAGAACATAAGGGCATAAAATTCCAGATGAAAACAGCTAAGACAAAATGTCTATGCTGTAGAGTACCAGAGCAAAATAAATATGCAAACATAAACTAATTTATAATATCAGTAAAATTACAATGGATATGAGGCAGTATTTGCATGAGGAAACATTTATCATGCTGAGATGGGTCCAACAAGATGCACAAGCTTCACTCTCACCTAACATATAAAGTAGAAATCCCCCATGCAGCCTGGTAGGAAGAAAATTATCTCTCACTAGTGAAAATGACAATGTACTTTGGAAGCCACAACTCAGCACCTTCCATCAGTGTGTCACCTTGCCTCATTACACAACATAAATGTGCCCCTTGACAATCCCAGTAGATACATCAACATAGCAAGGAGAACGGCCAATGCTGGCTGCAAACCTGCATTCATTATCTGTCTAGCCATTTGGGAATTTTACAATGGATGAGACCCAGAACCAAAATCTAGTTGTGCCACTACACCAGTCTATAAGAGGAGACAAACTTTCTTGAAATATATACAAAACACTGGAAATCTGAAACCAGAAATAGGAAATGGGAACATGATACAGTTTCTGGAAGAGGTAACATCATCAGCAAGGGAAAACTAGGACAAGATAAAAAGAAAGATACAATTGGTTAAACCAGAGGGGAACATTCAATGATAGCATACATAATAAAGACAGTTAATATCACCCACTCTAGCTTCATATACAGTGTACCATACAGTTCATGTAATTGGGTACTTTCTCAGTCCCTCCATGCACATACTGGGACAGAACCTCATAAACTAAACTAAACTCCGTGGCTTTAGTCCGCGAGCGAACTATACCGACAGAGCGGCCGCCGCCGGTAGGCGAAGTTAGTTAGTGCCAACTTTTGCGGATAGAGGGGTGTCACGTGGTTAGCGCAACG
>Ga0123357_10002506_pt1 | contig 20549 bp, 11 predicted proteins | sample TergutEmb28metaG_FD_89873 | JGI IMG/M metagenome (GOLD analysis project Ga0123357, IMG submission 89873) | Embiratermes neotenicus P4 segment gut microbial communities from Petit-Saut dam, French Guiana - Emb289 P4 | ecosystem: Host-associated > Arthropoda: Insects > Digestive system > Gut ... | reverse complement strand
ATGGTACCGGGTCTTTCCTGGGGGTAAAGTGCGGCCGGGGCGTGCTGCTGACCACTCACCCCCTTCTAGTGCCGCGGTCATGGAAGAGTAGAGCTATACCTCTATCCACCCTCTGGGCCACACTGGGCCTGTAGCGGCATCATTTTACTTACTATCATGATCGCTATGTGAGGGTGGCGCTGTAACGGGGTTTCACTGTAAAATTGTTTTGTTTACATGACAAAATTCATTTTCGCAGAAACTTCTCAGAATGTACTTAGAGACTTTTCCCTTGAGACCAACAATATTAAAGGCTTTGTCATAATGCATACGCAGTTTGTTACTTTATTATGACGCAGTAACGAGCATTTCCGCTAATGTCGTCTTTCAGCTACCTGTTTCAATCTACATTCGTTAGTACAACTACGAAAAGGTGAAAGTATTTCGTGTGTATGTCATGAAGGCGTTTAGGGGAGTGGAGATACGGTTCCATTAATTCATATTCTCGGTACCTGATGGAGATGAGTACTCACCTTATCGCCATTGAATATTTACCCTCAGGAAAAAAGCCCCCCCCCCAACGTATGAATGGGAGGTTTGGAGGGCCCAAGAACCAGCTTCGACACTTAGGAGAAGGGACAACTCTCTTGGCCCTGCTGGGAATCGAACCAAGCTTCCTCGGTCATCCAGCCCGCAGCCCAGTCCCTGTACCGTTTGATATCCAGGCTCATTTAACACGAATCCATAAGAATTTAACTCCATACTATACTTTTCAATAAAACTAGTTGCATCAATGAATTTTCAATAAGCAATGTGCTGCATATTTCCACATTTTTGCATGATCGTTTCGCGTAGGCGATTAAATATCTAGTGTACTACGATGTTTGGCCTTGTAAATGTAAATGTGAGCAGTTAGTCGGAGGGTATGTGTGTTTAGAGGTAATCCTCTGAATATATCCGGGTCTGGTCGAAGCATAAGTGGACTATTTTTAATAATAATAATAATAATAATTTGCAGTTTGCTGGTTTTATGTTTGAGGGTATTTATGATTGGTAGCACAGTCGTAAGAAGAAGAAGAAGAAGAAGAAGAAGAAAAAGAAGAAGAAGAAGAAGAAGAAGAAGAAGAAGAAGAAAAAGGAAACACAACAGGCAACTTACGCATAACGTAACATTGAGGCGTGTAGGTGCAATCACTGGGGAAGTGGAAAGTCAATAAGTATTACACATTCCGAGAGCGTGTTTGTAGCCTTAGCTATACAGCATGCAATGTGCATGCGCCATGCTGTCATCTGTGGCATGTATGGCTCTACAGTATTTTTCCACATTATCTCATAAACGTCACAACTTTCGGAACAGTTTTTGAACATAAAATGTGTGTTATGATTTTCTCTACAAGTTTTTCCGAAAATTTTCTCATTTTAAGAAGAATTGAGAGAGATGTTATCAAAAATGTGTATTGGTCTTCGTGTAAGGAACTATTCTTGTCCAATTTTGATGAAACTTAAATTTTCTCGGCGGATTTGATAAAACTGCTCAAACATCAATTTTCAAGAAAATCCGTCCAGTGGAAGCCGAATTGTTCTGTGCGGACAGACGGATAGGCATGACGAAGCTAACAGTAGCTTTTCGCAATATTAAATTGCGTCTGGAAAAGGAAAGAAGAGAAATGTCTTCAAGTCCATCGACTTTGGGCCAGGCTTGTGCTGGAAGTATCCAGAACGTGAAGCAGGACTGGCACAGAGGTCATTACTTTCCTTTTTGTCAAAGTGATGGGGACGCTTGTGTAGTATGACGATTCAAAAATAGAGAATACGGAGAAAGTACGCTGAGTTTATTTGATTAGGGAGTTGTTCGAGAGCTTGCTTGTAGGTGCTGACGAAAAGCATAAGCAACCACCAACATGACAGCCGGCCTCAACCCCAGACATGCTAGTGCAGATGTATCGCTGTAGTGCTGGACACACTAATGAAAACTCCCTCAATTGTACCCGGTAAAGACATCGCCACTCTGAGGTCAATCATGCCTCCCAAACGATGGGAAACGGAATACGTTTTTTAATAGAAAATCCGGCCAGAGCCTGAAATTGACCTCTAACCTCCGCCAGTGTCGGGAAATTTTTATTATGAAATGTATAGTCCGTTGAAGCTATATGAGTGTAAGAATTTGATCTGGACAGCAGTGAGTCCAGTTCATTTGGTATGGACAACTAATTTTCATTTTGTTAGTAAGTTTGTAGGAGCGTACGTGATCGGCATTTGAAGGTTTTACGAAGGGATGTTATACACGGGTTTACAAAAATCGTATTGAAGTGACCGCGAACTTGTCTGACGGCACTCACTACGAACACTGAGGTAAATGAAAGACTTACTTTCCACACTCCACAAAAAAGGAGACGTCAGTACGTGAGAACCATCTCTCCTGTGACTGGGGATGCTCCTTCTTGATTACTACATATAGTTACAAAGGATGCCTAAAGCTCAAAATATGAATTTGATAGAAAAAAAAGTTTGTCATGTTATAAATTACGTACTATTATCTGAGGTACGTTTAAGATACTCGACGCCCAGTAACGTGTGTTAGTGGTTACATCCTAAGACTAGATTTAGGGAGGTGCCGGGTTCGAATCCCGGCACGAACATCTGCTATCCAGACTGATATTTTCCATGGCTTTCACGAAGCTGCCTACGCAGTAGAGTAACCTTGCTTGATGCTTGGTGTGACAAATGTTGGTCTACGTCTCTGGACAATGTTCAGATTTAATTGCGGTACATATGAATGAAACGCTGCCACGACTTTCAGATAGTATTCAGCGATGCACGACAGTGAACTTCGTGGGTTGAAGCACCTGACCAAGAAAAACAAGCGCTGTGAGGTGCTGGCATCCGATATCGGCACAGTCCTGGCAAAGTTTATGTTGTTTGTTCCGTGCATTGTGATACAATTGTATAACGTAAACGAACAAAATGCACAATCTTTTAAATTAATGTTTTAATTGAATTCAATTTCACAATTTAATTCAAGAATTGAATTAAAACATTAATTTAAAAGATTGTGCATTTGTTGGTTTACATTAACTAATTGTATCACGATGCACGGTACAACAAAAGTAAAGTCCGCTGGTACTCAAGAGCCAAAACAGATATATCGATAAAGAGAAATGAATTAAAACATTAATTTTAAAAAAATTTACATTTTGTTGGCTCGCATTACATCCCTGGCCAAGTATTATGTATATTAAAATCTGTAATAAGAGTGAAGCTGTATATATAAAACTTAGAAATCGGGTTTTTTTTTCTTTTTTTTCTTCTTCCCAGAAACCGGAACTGGATGCTTTCGGTTTACTTTGTTGCCCGGTTGTGTGAACTCTCCTGTTCAGATTACACGGCTTTTCCTCAGGTCATTCGCCTTGGACGCGCGCGCACAAGTGTTATCAGCACACAGATTCATTCTTACGGTGCGATCTGAGGAGTTCCCTAAATTTATCCGACCAATACCCCATTCAAATTTAATGAGAACTGTCAGCATATCAAAATGTTCTGAAATCAGAAGCATTAGGCCTCATGGGACTGCAACGTACATCATAAGTCACACGAGTCTTCAACACAGCTCCTTGCTTTATTGTCATGTAGTCAACAATTTTGTGCAGCTACATCAGGTCCTGGATGGAACAAATTATCGCAGCACCGGCTTTGAATCTGGTTCGTGAAACTGACTATCCTGACTGGGGCTCTTCATGTTTTCCCTCAGTCCCACCAGGAGAAGGTCGCGATAGTGCCTAGACTATGTCACGACCGATTTACATTCAAATTGTTATAATTCATTAACCATTAACACTCGAGGATATATAAAGTTGGATAATCATAGCGTCGTAAAATACCTCCCGCCCTCCCCCCCCCACCCCCCAAAAAAAAATTGATTAGGGCTACTGGCTTTCCGCCTGTACATACGTACATTGTCCAAATAGTTACGCTGGTCGTGAGAAATGTAGGAGGCAGACGTGACTTATTTCCAATGTATCCTCCGAAATTCGACTAAAGATCGCGACGCCGTTGCTACCAAGCCTACCGTGAGTACATGAAGTCTCACGTTTGGAACTTTGCCTGGAGACCGGTCATCATGACAGGCACTTCATGGTTTCCCTGTATTTTCAGGCAAAATGTTGTTGTGATAGTACCTTACGGTAAACACGATCGTTTCCTGCAAAAATTACTCCCATCTATCATCAGAACTGCCTCACCATTCGACGCTATAAAACGTAACACCAGAGAAAGGTTCGTTCGAACAAATCAAGGAAGCCAGATTATCCAGGAGGGACCATTAAAATCCTAGAGAACGTCACAACTCTGCGAACTTGCTAGGTGGCTTTAACCTGGATGAAATTACACTTATTTAATCTGTTCTACCAGAAATGTCTTCGCATGTGATTCTTATAATTTCTAACGCAGCTCCGTCTGCAGTAGGAGCTGTTTAAAACAGGATAGGATGCCGTAAACCTTCGGATTCCAGGAACCGCGGGGGATATATTGATTAGCTCGACGACTAATAGCTTATAAAGAAGAAGTCCGTTTCATAAAGGCAATGGTTTTGTGCGAAACTGTGTCGCACTATATTCCGGGCTTGTAATTCTGCCCCTATACACGTTTTTTTAAATTACGAAGCACGAAATATTGTAATATGCCTTTCGTTTCGCGATAAACGTTTCAAGTGACGGCACTTACGGATTCAGCAGGATTCCCTTTTATTCTCATAATTAAGACATAAGTATTTCCACGTACCAATACTGTACACTTACTACTACAGTTTTCCCCGAAGCCTGGCCTTTTTACGTGGTCTGTCAATTCCTTGCCTACAGAAAACTTGTCAGTCAAAGAAAGACAACTTCTATTTTGTGCTCACTTTGTTTTCCAATATTTCCTTACAATTTATTTTAAGAAATCCCCCTGTTATTTCGTTCCCTCATACGCCCACTCAAATATGAACTAGAAGTCTCTTTCTATTGCACGTCACCAACTCGCCCCATTTATGATTATATTTAATAATTCTTCATTTTGTGTGTTGAATTTCTTGTTGCCCGCATGCAAACAAAGTTTTGCTGAAGCTGAACGCATGGTACAAAAGGTTGAAGAGGCCAGCCTTAAATAATGAGTTTTTTGTTACGAAATATTTAGCATCATTGACAGACCCAACATGCTGATAGGATTTGAAATTTAGGGGATAGAGGAGACATACAAGATGGATGTGAATGGGACCTTCCGCAAAACTCTACTGGGAGTGCCGAGACAGAAGCCAATGGAGCCTGTGTTTAGGGATTAGGAGAAACGAGCAGAAAGGGAATAGTGATGGCCATTGTTGTGATGTATTGGTTCAGATGACGGAAACCGGAAAGAATAGATGTGCTAGCCGATGTATTAAATTATGTGCTAAGTAGTAGGAAGCAGGTAGGACAACTGCACAGAAAGATAAAGACGGAATCAGATCAACTAGACACAAAAAAATATTTTATACGGGTAAAGGGACCGAAAAATAATGAACAGCTATGGAGGATAATATGGAAATTATGTGTCGACATAGAAAATCCAAGTAAGGGAAAAAATTCGGGAAGGAAGAGATTGTGTATTAAGATTAATAAATGGTTGAAAAATAGGAAATTTAAGGTCATAGAAGGTGGGGGAATGGAGGGGATTAGAAGGGCGTGAGAGGGTATATGCCCTGCTTTCTGAAATAAGAAGGAAACTGTCATGTTCTGAAACATCGATGGACCAAATATGGGTGCAAGGGATAATTGGAGACAAGTATTAGAGCACTGAAACAGAGACAGGAATACAGAAGTTAGGTAGAAGGAAAAAAGTACAGCAAATGGAGAAAATTAGGTGAATATATTTATAAATATAAGGATAAATGAGGCATATCACTTGTTACAAGTGGAGGAAGTTAAATAAGCACAAACAACTACAATAAATATATGAAGGTTGAGGAAAGTTAATTAACAATATGAAAAAGTGACTATAGTCAAGAGCGAACAATTAAGATAGTAGAATAAGAAGTCTCAATATCCGTGATAATTAAGAGCTTAGATTGTCATACACGTAATTAGGATGAAGATTAGTGTAAACAGACATTAAGCAAAGGTAGCTGCTGATGCCATGGCGTGGAGTAGAACTGAGTCATGCCCTGCCACTGACGGTGCCTAAACAACACACTCTAGTTGATTGTTAGGTTTAAGGTACGAAAAAGGAAATGTATAAAAGGGGAAAAATGCATTTTGTATATAAATAAAAGTACACCTGTAATAAATCGATGTATTCATTTTTTTCCAGCATTCTACGCACCACTCTACGATTGACTGTGTTAACACATAATGAATATGCATATAAATAATTGTCCCCCATTTCCTCCATATCACATATTCCAGTACGGTCCTGTATCGACTTAAATAATTTAATTATTCACTTGCTTTCTTTTCGTCAGAGAATGTCTTCTTACAGTACGTAAGTGCTGACGTTATCACTGGTTTATCAAAATTCTATTACATTTCTTGTACCTAAGTAAATAGTCTAAAAAGTTAGGCTACTTCAGTATGAATCATTGATAAGAAGTTCTTCTAAAGCTTCTACAAGGACGATCCTATTATATAAAACTAAATAATCGGAAAAGTAATAATAACCAAGCCTTCTGGTAAAGTTGCGAAGTGTAATTTTTTTAGAATGTAAAAAGCCGATAAAACTGCAGCCATACCGACCAACAGCGCCTTTCTTCAGGCACACTTAATTTCTAGGCGCACTCCGCCGCCAGGCTGCCAAGTAATTTGTCTGTTTTGACGTTCTGGATTTTCAAATGGTTAGAAGACATCGATAATATGGTGACTTACGTAAAAGTTTACAGCTTTCTTTCGAAAAACCATGGACTTCAGTGACATTAGCATTTTGCCCGAATTAACTACTATGTTTTAAAATTTTCCTGCATTAAATCTACTACAGGAAGTATCTATTAACGCATTATTACAAGGCTCCCTATATAAATGTGGCTTACACCAGATGTTCACAATTAGAAAAGTAATTTCTTAAGAGTCACAGAACAAATTCATGGGAAAAAGTCAATCAAGACATTCGCCACTGTTCATGCTATATGAAGCTTCATTATCCTATTCACACAAACCAACCACTAGACTCTACTGAATCACATCTTTACACTCTACTGATTGTAAGACAATTTTTAACACCATTCTTTTATGGACGCCTGTCACTACAATTTTGTACGCATTTCTCGTCGTCCCATGCACGAAACACGCTCCGCACATCTCATACTCCATGATTTCATAACCTTGAAGGTATTAGGTCAAGAGTACAAATCACGAGCTCTTCACTAATAGGTTCGCCATACGCCTTCCGACAGATCGTCAGCCCACGCTCTTCCTTGAGAGTGACAGACGAATGAATAAACGTAGGTGGCCAATTGTCCAGTTAGTGCACCTCATTAGCATTGCTTTTATTTGCGCATTACGTTTCTTTGTCAAGAGACATGCAAACTTTGGTCGCTATTGACAAACATTTCCGGCGCCATTTACACATCGATTTCCATTTGACACATAAAAAACAAAATTAAATTCGATGGACAAATTTAACTGTAGGTCCCTCAGTCCAGATTTAGTCAAACCACTTTCAGTTATTTTCGGTTTGGAAGAGGCAATCATTATGCTTTAATTTTTTGCAGTTTAAGGAAATTAGTCAAAATATTGTGATTTAATTTTCTTTGTTGAATGTAAGAAGTGGAAAGTCTTCTACTATCTCTTTAGGGAAGGCGGGAGAAAGTGTGCAGGAGAGTACAGGAAATGGAGCTGAGTTGCAATTAGAGCAAACACAGGCTTTAATTAAATGAAAACCATACGCTGTGATACTCTTCTGCATTAATCAAAGCTGAAATCGTTCTTTTTACAATTTCGTCAGTTGGGATCTCACTGCCTTATTTAGTTTTGGTACTATAAGGCTTCGATTTAGTTTTCATGAACAACTTATGGGTACAGTAATTACTTTTGTGAACTAGTTCATACTGCCGGACCCACTGTAGGCTCAATGTACAGAATATCTGAAACATCACAAAAAGAATTTTTCATCGTGCCCTTGTCATTACCTCCAACTTACCGTCCATTGTCATTCATCATGGTCACTACTGTACTAGTGTGTATGTATATATATATATATATATATATATATATATATATACACACACACATATTTCCGGACACCAACATTAATCACTGCTTCATTGCAGTTAGATAGCCAGGTCGATATATAAATTATTTTAACATACAGCCAGGCTTTGAGTAAAACAACTTCAGCGATACTAACAAACTGTAATGTTAGACTCGACATCACTTGCGTGGAAAGCTTGGTTTGCCATTGGGAAATGTTGATGCTGTTTGAGAAGAGGGTAGTGAGAAGAACGCTCGGATAAGAAACTTCACAATTACCACATTTCACCTAATATTTTGGGCAAAATCAAGCCGAGGAGAACGACCTGGATTGGTCATGTAGCAGGCGCGGTGGCAAAAGAGATGTGCACGTATAGGGTTAATCGGAAAGGCTAAGAGATAAGGGGCCACTTGGACTACTTAGGCCTAATTGAGAAGACAAAAAATTGAATTTTGAAGAAACCGGGTGTGAGGATATGACATGGATTCAGCTTGCTGTGGACGAAATCAAGTTGTGGTCTCTTGTGTACACGGCGAAGGATTTTTAGATTCCGTGAAGCTGCCAATCAGCTTCTTCAGCAGGATTCTGCTTTATAGCACCGATAAAAATGGAAAACACCAAAAACAGCCTAATAACGTAACCGATAATTGACGTAAAGTTTGGTGGCGGGAAATGGATAAACCTGTTTAAATGCTGCCATACTGTTGATTCTGTAGGGCCAATACCAGGTGTTAAACCTTGAGGTTCTGCCAGCAGAAATGTAACTGAACATATTGAAACTCTACGAACACAATTTTATGACCTTATGGGCAGACCAGAAGCACGCCATGAAAAAAGAGAACTTTCACTCTTCTTGAGATAGAAGTCGGCAGGCACCATTGTGCTCTTAGCGCCGTCCATACTGACCGCGCAGTCTAAGGCCTTTTACACGCTCCGACACTTATCGTGTTTTCGAATCAGGGCATGGCTATACGCAGTATGTCTGCATATTCCGGCGTCTGGGTTGTCCCGTGTAGGTAGAGGCCTTGAGATAGGCGGACCCCTCGTGCAGTATGTATAATACTTTTAGAAACCGAGTAAGAGACCTTGGGTCTCATTGGCGTCTAGCGCTATTCGAAAGAACAGTATCATAACACTCACACTGTAATTTGGACATGATATGCCTAGCTTGAATCTGCGGCCTTTAAGCCATATGTAAAGATAAGAATAACATAATGCAGGGCATACACATTACATGCAAGTGATTTTAATGTAATATTGTTCAAAAGTTAGAGACACAGAAATAAAATCCACACATATTGTGGTAGGTTACAGGATCAAGTTTTTGTGACTCACGTTTAGCACTTTACAGATGTTCAACAAAAGCCACATGAGCAGTCCAGCACATATCAGATCTGCATTCAATTTCACTCCTTACGCTGTAAGCGCAGGGGGTATCACTGCATCCGTAACAGCTATCCTCCACTAGGTTTCTGGCAAAGCGATGGGCAATGGTGGAAGGTAGACAGCGTTCTTGCGTACCGCCAGAAGAAGAAATCGTGCATTGTAATGTCAGGAGAACGAGGTGGCCAAGTGATAGGACCGCCTCTGCCAATCCATTTTCGGAAAGAATTTCCATCCAAGAAGTCCCAAATTGCAATGAAAAAATACGGAAGCGCTCAGAATTTCTGAAATAGCAACTTAGTAGGATGTCCAAATTTTGCATGAGAAATTCCTCTAACGCTGCTTGGTACACTATGCCAGGAACAGCGCGTTCAGAAAAATATAGAAACCAGAAAAATTAAAAAGTAGACTTGGCACAGAAAAAACTGAAATTGGGACTAACCCTTATACTTTTGATCATTGCACGCGGATTGTTTCTCCCACTCTGGCAGTGAATATTCCGTTGTATTCCATTTGTAAAAGAACGTAACAGCAAAACGTGTAGCGAACTTCTTTGTACCACGCTATTACATGTTCGAACAGTTGGTATTTGTAAACTGCAAATATAAAAAAAGCTTTCACAGAACTGTGTGCCCCGTTGAATGTGGCAATTCTTAATTGTCGGGCAACTTGTCTTGTTGATTTTCTTGGACTGTGAACGAAATTCGCTCCAAATTCATTCAACTTACAATCAATGACTGGCCGTTCACTCGGTCTTTTCCCTCTTTAGAAACGTATCAGCCTCGCTGGACAGTTTATACCACAGGCAGATGGGCGTTTTCACTCATGCTGTCCTACCAAAATCCCCCAAAATTCTCCTTTGCATTTGGACCACCGACTTCGATTCGTGATACCAGAGCACAGGCTTAGCTTTCTGCATTTGAGATAGTATTTTCTACAACTCAGTGTCAGAGCCGTTCATGGAAAGAATTAGGAGCCCAATCAGCGGCGTTTCCAGTCTTGATCACGTTACACACCTGATACGTTTAGTTTCCTTTTTTGTGCTTCTTACTTCTTGAACAATATTACATTAAATTAGTCTACGTTACTAATGCTCACTCTTTATAGTTCAGAACACAATCATTTAGCGAGAGCGGAACATTCTGATGTTAAAAATTGTTGCATTTAACTGTAATATTACAGATATGCGTCGCTTAACGACGAGGATACGTTCTGAGAAATGCGTCGTTAGGCGATTTCGTCGTTGTGCGAACGTTTACTTACACAAACCTACATAGTACCGAACACTATAGGCAATTGTAACACAATGGTAAGTATAATAATATAATATAATATAATATAATATAATATAATATAATATAATATAATATAATATAATATAATATAATATGTTAGTGCAGAGTCGATGCTTTCTTTGATTGGACTTGCAACACCTTACTTGCAAACTTGACTCGGGATAAGAATTTGTAGGAGCATGAAGGATATCTTTAATTAGACAGGCAACACTCGACTGTATGTTTCAGGCTACACAAATGTGGGCTCTTTCATCTTATAAATAAGTAAGAAATGGGAACTGTCGCCCTCGGGTTTATAAAACGAGGCGAATTTCGTTTATGAAAGACGAAAATCCTCTCAGGGATTCTCAAGCTATTTATAAGCAGAAATGCAGACGGATACAGTGAACGTAACAGGCCTATTTTCTTGGAAATCTTCACAAATTATCCCACGCTGTAACAATCCTGGCTGTATGTGCGGGCCCACATTTGAAATTTACACCAAACGGTTGATAAGCACGAAATTTGACACGAAGTGCATGTAATTGGAGGCCTCCCTAAATTTGTAAATTTTATAACAGGCCAAGAATGAGCTTATGAAGTGGGAGAGAGAACCACTTAATATTTGGTGGAGAAGTGATATATAGAAACATCACATAGACACACACACATACACACACACACACACATATATATATAGGTATGCAAGTTTACAACGGCAATTTCTTCGTAAGACTGTAGAATGTAAAATGAAACCTTGGTGTTCGTGCGAAATATCTATTTGTCTTTTCGTTTGACAGAGGTCAGCAATGGTTCGCTGAAGCTAGAAATACGAATTTTGTATGAATACAGAATATTAACTTGTTTCCTTTTCGTGACTCGACAGCCGTAGTGGGTCTAAACCTCCTCATCCTTACGGTTTCATATCACACTCAGACACACCACATTCCGTAGGACTCCTCTGGACGGGCGGTGGGCCCGATGCAGAGACCTCTACCTGGCAACACACAGCACTCGCAAGACACAGACATCCATGCCCCCGGCTGCATTCGAACCGGCAATCCCAGCAATCGAGCGGCCGAAGACCCACACCTTATATCGCGAGGCCACTGGGTTCGGCAAAGTATAAACGTACCTAATAATTTTGCGTGGAATGTATTACAAACATGTTGACGAAGTCCTGCTTTGAGTTTATATCTGAAAAAATTGTATTGGAAAGAATTTTCATTCAAGTCGCAATTGTCCTGAAGAAGAACAGTTATTCGTCTCTATGACTATTAAGTACAACGTGGCGTGCAGATTAAAGCGGAACCCGATCATTGCTACCTTGCTTCGCAGATACAAAAGGTGCCGTTAATTCTGCAGTACTCAGTTCGGCGTTATAAGCCGTACTGCAACCAATACCCTACTACTTCTACTGCTGCTGCTACTACTACTACTACTACGACGACTACTATAATGTGCATATAAACATTAATATACTTTCCGAATGAAAAAAATTACAATTTCCGAGTGCAGTAGTACAATACATATGTGCGCATGAACGTAGCACGCTACACTACGAACTAAATTTGATATAGTTATAGTATTATAGACTTGCGTTACCTCAATAAAGCATTAACAGAAACTTTGCAACAAGCAATAGGAACACAGACCGTGAGTTCTGTCTGGAAGTCCTTGATAATTTGTCTATGACCCTGAGTAGGATTAACTAATTTCATCACGTGAGTTGGGAGTGGTTCGCGTCGACTGACACGCAGTACTGCTGATTGAAATATAGGAACTTGGAAAAGGCTTTCGAAGGCAAACACTGTAGCACCACTGTAGCAATCTTCTTTAAAGCAGTGAGCTGGGGGAGAATATTGTTACAGGTATAAAATTTGTATTTTATGGATTCCTATTAATTCCACTCAAGATTTTTCTCTTCGGGGGGGGAGGGGGGTAAAGTTATGGCAAGAGAAGTACAGGCTTCGGTCTCAGACTGAGATAATCCTAGCCTTTAACTAACGCTATTCGAAGTGAATTACAGCGAATAAAGTTCGTATTTTGTAGGGCTTACTTGTGTATTTGAAGAACTGCATATCAGATTTAATAAACATCTGTCAAACGGCGTGTGCCGGTTCGCATCTAGTCACGTATGTACAGTGGTCCTACAAGCAAATTTATATTAACTAACTGCAAATTAAGGTAACACAAGTGCCATGTAACATATTCCATCAAAGTCTCTTAGTGCATTTAGAAGGTATAAATTTTATGTTAATTTAGGCCATTAAATAAAGCGGCCCTTCAGAGAAATCAAACTGAAACTAAAAAAAATTAAAGGGGCTTTGCCTAATTTGATATGTCCTGCCGAAATTTCATGAATATTAGTCCCATAATAGGTGTGATGTTAAATTGAGGAAATACTGACGACACTAATTAGTGCTCATGATTATTTAAAAGATATGTATGGGTCTGTACGTACTGACTGGCTGTTGGGATGAGTAACTGAGGATCAGCTACAGACAGGAATAGGAACAGCTACAGACAGTAACAGGATCAGCTACAGACAGGAATAGGATCAGCTACAGGCAGGAATATGATCAGCTACAGACAGGAATAGGATCAGCTACAGACAGGAACAAGATCAGCTACAGACAGGAATAGGATCAGCTACAGAAAGGAATAGGATCAGCTACAGACAGGAATAGGATCAGCTACAGACAGGAATAGGATCAGTTACAGACAGTAGCAGGATCAGCTACAGACAGGAACAGGATCAGCTACAGACAGGAACAAGATCAGCTACAGACAGGAATAGGATCAGCTACAGACAGGAATAGGATCAGCTACAGACAGGAATAGGATCAGCTACAGACAGTAACAGGATCAGCTACAGACAGGAATAAGATCAGCTACAGACAGGAATAGGATCATCTACAGACAGTAACAGGATCAGCTACAGACAGGAATAGGATCAGCTACAGACATGAATAAGATCAGCTACAGGCAGGAATAGGATCAGCTACAGACAGGAATAAGATCAGCTACAGACAGGAATAGGATCAGCTACAGACAGGAATAGGATCAGCTACAGACAGGAATAGGATCAGCTACAGACAGGAATAGGATCAGCTACAGAGAGGAATAGGATCAGCTACAGACAGGAATAAGATCAGCTACAGACAGGAATATGATCAGCTACATACAGGAATATGATCAGCTACAGACAGGAATAGGATCAGCTACAGACAGTAACAGGATTAGCTACAGACAGGAATAGGATCAGCTACAGACAGGAATAGGATCCTTCCCCTTCAGAACCACCGCCTGTGACCCAACTAGCTATGAAATCCACTTATTATCCAGTACAGTAGATATTTAGGCTTATTTGTCCAAGCGGGAAAAGAGACTGAGGGGTAAACATGTCATGAAGACAGTCTAAGTTAGGCTTGCTCAACCTTTCATGTTGTGTAAGCAACTGTGAAAAAAATTTCGCTTAAATGTGGGCAACAGGAAATATTATGTGCAACGAAAATGTACTGATAATAACAGGAAAAGAGTATTTAAAAAAACGCAATTCAAAACGGAAGCTAAGGAGTCGCTACTTTAGCACCTTTTTAGAAAATTATTTATAAATGTAATGTACAAGTATGTCTCCATAAATAAACAGCTCATAAATTTTCAAAATTGCGTCGGTGGGCAATATACCGCTATGTCGCGAGCAAAATGTTGCCCGCGAGCTACGGGTTGATCGGCCCCGTTCGAAATTAAACATGTTTTGATATTGATCTCTACACCCCTGTAGGCTTTCAAAATAGAGGTCTTAGTTCTGGTGTCTATATAGTAATAGTACACACTGCACTAAATAACACCACTACATTGATAAAAAAAATAACGCCTACAATGAGAACGACAGTAATAAGGCAATTACAGTTACGATTACGTATTATTACGTATTAGTTAAGGATGAGTAAAAGGATGCCTGCTGTTGAGTACTCGGGAAAGGATTCAATTTAACGGGGGACGAAAATAATTTTGACAGCTTATCCCAGGGGCACTCATCATCAAGTGAGAACAGCTCGTCTGCCACTCCAAAACCTACGAGGAAGGTGAGCGACCTGATACGTCACGCCCATACGTCCTCCAAGGTCGATTCCAACCTAGGTGAATGACCTAACATTTTATTTCCGGGCTGTCCTCACTTTGATAAGTGGGATTTGCCACTCCGTGACCTCCAAGGTCGTAGAGTTGGGTCAATAAACTCGTTTCCCGACCTGCCTCAACGCACCAACCAACCTTTTTCTTCTCCCTCACTTCAGGTTGACGACCCAGGAGAGTTCACTGACTGTCCGAGGTGCAAAATCGATAAGACACAGCATTCATGGTAGGACATTAAAAATATCAGCGAGAAGCTCACTAACGTACTTTTATAGCGTATAGTGTCCCAGTACTTTAAGACAGCAATGAAGAGTGTGTGTTCATCCTCTGCGACATTTCGTAAAATAATTGGAAGCTTGACGTAATGTTAGCAGTGTGAACAGGAAGGCAAGAGCAGTAGAGAAATCGGAGTTAGGAGAAATGCATACAGTATCAGAGTCAGAACATCTGACACAAAAAGACCCTTCTGAAGCTGCGCCGACGTAGTGCGAAGATTAGTAACAAAACGCATCTCAGTGTTATAGCGTGAAAGGGTATGGAGTGGACTGAGTTGGCTCAGAACAGGAAACAATGATGGCCCGTGCGAAACGAAACTGAATATTATGGCTGTTATAAAACGAAGAATATCTCGACTGGCTGAAAAAGGTCCGCACGTTTTTATACATCAATATTTGCTAATCAGAGCGGCCACGCCTATGGAGACATCCATCAGTCACACATAGAGTACGGATATGAGACCCCCCTCACGGCCAGATTAAGGGGCAGGCCATTCGGGCGGCTGCCCCGACGCTACGACGTCACTGGAATAATCCGAAATACGATGTCAGTAAACTCAGGGAAATAATTTCTCCGAAAATTATCCTCAGTGTGGGCACACACCCTCCAAAGTTTTAGTCAGCACAGTCCTAGGCCGAAAACGTTCGCAGAATATCGGTTTTGAGGGGCGATATATTATTAACCGGCCCGAGAGATGTGGCATCTCCCGTACATGCCTCGGGCCGGCCCTGCTGGAACATTTTTGCATTTGTCTCTGGCAATAATTCTGAACCGATATCAGCTGTTGATGAAGCAGTACGGAAGAAAGAAACTGTCCTATTTCTTGAAGGTGCGGTTACCGATTTTGTTTGCTTGCTTCTACTGTGCTAATGTTTACATTTCTTCAATCGGAATTTCAAAACAATACGAGGGAGGATTAGTCTCGTATGTGATGTGACAACGTTTAACCTGGTATCTAGCTACGGACAGTGTCCTAAAGACTATTTATTGTCGACGTCATGTGTACCGCAAATGACAGTGTATAGCGAAAGACGGTCAGATTGTTACATGAGACTCAGGCACCGCTGTGTACATATAGAAAATCGGAACTTTTCTCCTATAAGAAATTTAACTATGTAGTACCAACCGAATTTGACATTCAGAGGACCGTGCATCGCGATATATTCTTATAACAAAAGCCAACGAGATGCACTATTTCTCAACTGTATTTTGGTAAAGAACTCTACACGTTTCGGACAGTAAATCTGTCAGAAACGTGTAGAGTTCTGTACCAAAATAAAATAGAGAAACAGTGCATCTTATTGGCTTTTATTATAAGAATAGTACCAACCGCTCAATCTCCTTGCCACCGAAACGTAAGCGGATTCAAAATAATGTGAATCAAACGGTTGGAGACGAGTTGGTGAACTTTTTTTTTTCACTTTCTCTTCTCTCCTAAGAATTACTTCAAGATATATACACCTCCCTTGCCCTAATCGTCGCAAGCGGTAAAATTTGAATTGTGTACTGCCCAAAAAAAAAGTTCTAAATTCTCACTCTTAGTTCAAGAGCTTGCATTACTACTTGTTATTGCAGGGGTTCCTTCACAGAATTCCCGCCTGCTAATCCAAAAGGAATTCGGCAACAAGGCTCTGAGAATCTCACTATCGCACTTCGAACATTGAATTCGGTTACCATAAAGAATTTCGAAAATTCGATAGACATATAGCTACATAGCCGTTTAATTATAAAATGGTCAGTTGTGTTCAATAGAGACTAAATTAAAATGCAGGCCTATCAATACGTCCAAATGTTTTTTTTTTAATTTACTATGCAATATAGGCGACCAATACTCTAAGTTCCGTACATATAAATTATTGGACTCAACAAATAGAAAACAGTGGTTTTTAATAGTTCTGTTTTCCGTGCTTTAACTAGATTTGTAAAATGTTAAAAACAACCAACAAATGCACGTTAATTTTGTGATGTATTTGTATTCTGGGCATGTGGCGCGTATGGGTGAGGAGACGGGGGTATATAGGGCCTTGGTGGGGAAACCGGAGGGAAGGAGACCACTGGGGAAACCTAGACGTAGATGGGTGGATAATATGAGGATGGATCTCCAGGAGGTGGGATGTGGGTATATGGACTGGATTGGGCTGGCCCAGGATAGAGACAGGTGGCGGAAGCTTGTGACTGCGGTAATGAACCTTCGGGTTCCGTGAAATGCGGAGAATTTCTTGACTAGCTGCAAACCAGTTAGCTTCTCAAGAAGGACTCTGCACCGTGGAGTAAGTAAGTAAGTTTTTGTATTCATAATGTATTCATCAACATAATCTTTAGGTGAGTCATCCTCGTTGTGTTCAGAATAATACGAGTAAGGAAAAAGTTTAAATGAGTCAAAACACAACTATTATCTTTAGGTATTTATTATTTATTATTGTTTAAGTTGACGACATGTTTCGGCCCCTGTTATTGGGCCATCATCAGGTCACAAGTAAATAACTTATTTTATGACTTACATTGTATAGCTTCCTCAAATTCATACTTGTGACCTGATGATGGTCCAATAACAGCGGCCGAAACATGTCACCTTAAACAATAATAAATAATAAAATACCTAAAGATACTAGTTGTGTTTTGATTTATTTAAACTTATTCCTCACTCGTATTATTCATCAACATGTTTCGGCCAGCAGCGCTGTCGTCTGCAGATGGTCGGACTACGTTTTACAAAAAAGGAAAGAGTTGTGTTTCCCAGCTGAATACACTGCTATGCAAGCCACTGCACACAGTACCAAACTACGGTCTAGTTTACGATTTCTCGAACTGTGTTACGCCTATCACTACCGGTATGCCAACAGTTATTTACTGGTAGGCGACCTGAATAAAGAGTCGAAATACAAAAGCGATAAAAAAAAATGTAAAAATAAACAAAACACAAGACACACACATCTGCTAACAAGCAGCACTGCTAGCAACATTACACAACTCATCTTTCCTGTCAACCAGTGTTTCCATGCTCTAATGTTTTAAATAATTTGAGGTGTTTTGTACTGAGATAAAAAATATTGGTGGTACATCGAAAATTTTAAATTTCGTTTAGTGGTATGCCAGGGAAAAGGTTTTAGTACCCCTGGTAAAGCCTACTGTCACCAACAGAAAGTTAATATATTAGGTACTACAACCTGCCCTTTGTACAGTTTCATGTAACATGTGTTTCCTTAGAGTCCACCTTCCATTCATTCCTCCATCCATCAAGCCATGCCTCCGTCCATCCTAGAAACGACTGTCCATCTTCCGTATGCGTGTCAAGTTTCCCAGTGAATGTTTTGCAGGCTCCAATTTAAAATTAATTTCTGCGTGCACCCAAGGCAGCATTTTCAACCGAAGAACCATAAGTACGAATACGTACACAAATAAAATATTCAGATTTCAGGATTTTTACTGTTACAGTTATTTCCACAGTATAAGACTACACATTTGGCGCTGTAAGTTAATCTCTAAGCCTAATCAAGCATCAACCCAGTAAGACATAAGGAAAAGTGGAGATATAGTTCTACACATTTTTAAACTCATTTTCAATGGAAGTGAGTAGTTAGCTTCACAACCCGGACGCTCTGACCAGTAGGATTTGCCAGTATGCATTGATTAGAATAGGGGATGGGCTCCAGAAGCGGTTTGGATGCTTTTGATAGGAGAAAATTGCCTTGCCTCTGCCAAGGTTCATGATGCAGTATACCATGTCCTGCAATCTACTAACGAGACATAAACAAGTCATTATACTTTTCTGCGCCGGTCCCAGTAGCCGCGCGGTCTAAGGCGTAGGTCTACGGCCGCTCGCCTGCTGGAATTGTGGGTTCGAATCCCATTAGGGGCACAGAAGTCTGTCTGTTGTGAGTGTTGTGTGTTGTCAGGTAGAGGTCTCTGCGATGCAATGATCACGCGTCCAGAGGAGTCCTACCGACTGCGATGCGTCGTTGTGTGTGATCTAGAAACCTCAAGAATGAGGAGGGCCATGACGTGTGTTGAGCCGCAGCGCCACAAAAAAAATACTTTTCTGCATTTGCCGAACAAATACAATAATAAAAATTGTTTGATGCAGAAAAATTTCTTTTCAGAAGTCATACAATTCGAGTAAATCGTATTTATAACAACAGCATAAGAAAAAAACGCTAATTTTTCATTACTCCAGCGGAAAGTAGAAAGTAAAGCTTATACATTTTGTTCTGATATTGCTTCGATCGTCCAAAAGTTTAATATCTCATGTAATATTTATAAGGTACATGTGAACAGATCAACTACTCTCAGGTGACAACGTTTGGCCCCTTTAAGTGCAGTGAAAGTAACAGTTTACTTTAAAATAATTTTTGTATTTTTCTTAGTTTCTTTTTATGAAAAATATATTCCACTTTGATATGCTTGTATGCATCATCGTACCCCATTTTTGTAGCCTTTAGTTCCACTTACTTAATAATCGAGGTCTACAACGTTTGCTTTGTGGGCAGGGATAGTGTAGATGGCACAGCGGGTCCCTACGGGCTGTAAGGTCCGCTGATCGAATCCTGGTCAAGGCAATATTTTGCTTTGCCATTTGTTTATTTTAATTACTTTTTTAAAATGTTTGCATGAAGTTACATTTTCGAAAACAAAATGGTCGATCGACGAACCAACCACCACTATTTCAGTGTAAAAGTATAATATAGGGGCTTTTCACTACATCATCCTAACTTTAGCAGACCAGAGCAACAGAAAGGTGAAAACCTGATAAAATATTTAGCACCCCCTTACCCATTTGTGTACTTAATTACGATGACGTTTTAGGCGCGTTCGCAAAATTGCGAAAAACGACTATTAGCTTCGTCATGTCTGTCCGTTTTTCTGTCCGCATACAACAATTCAGATCATAGGGGGCGAATTTTGGTGAAATTTTATATTTACGGATTACTTGAAAATCTGTCGCGAAAATACAAGTTTAATTAAAATCCGACGAGAATAATGGGAATTTTACATGACAAGCAATAAACCCTTTAGATCATATTTCGCTCATTTCTTCTCAGAATGTGAAAATTTTCGGACAAAATTTGTACACAAGTGAAAACACACATTTTATGCTCAATAACAATCTTGCGAAAATCGTGCCTTTCATGACACGATGTAGACAATAAGCTACAGTCAGACAGGCTACAGATGACAATATAGTTACTTACTTACTCCATGGTGCAGAGTCCTTCTTGAGAAGCTGACTGGTTTGCAGCTAGTCAAGAAATTCCCCGCATTTCACGGAACCCGGAAGTTCATTACCGCACTCACAAGCGTCCGCCACCT